>Ga0116227_10005253_pt1 | contig 27501 bp, 19 predicted proteins | sample S1TSphgellanicum_FD_89693 | JGI IMG/M metagenome (GOLD analysis project Ga0116227, IMG submission 89693) | Host-associated microbial communities from peat moss isolated from Minnesota, USA - S1T2_Fb - Sphagnum magellanicum MG | ecosystem: Host-associated > Plants > Peat moss > Unclassified...
AATTTATAGATCAACCAGTGTAATTTGGTAAACATTCGCGGGTAAAGAATGTTATGACAAGGTGCTAAATGAAGAATTTTAAAGAATTTTAATGTGCAAAATGAAGAATGTCATAACTATGATATGTATACAATGGAGTCAAAGGATGAAATGTATTTGTTGATTTTTTCTTTCATATAATATCTTTTGTCATTTGTGACTAATTTATCACATGTGACTTGTCTTAGGTGATTAAAGGGATTTTAATTGCAAAATGTTTCTTGCGACTAAAATTTAGTTGCAAAGAGTAGTAAAAAATACATGTTTTTCTTTTAATGTTGGACTATGGATGATTTCCATAAGAATTTGAAACTATTTAATGTGGGCATGGATCCACAAAAGGGTATAGATTCTAACATTGAATCTCATGTAAACTTGGAGAAGTTTTTTGGGAAAAGAACACAAAATGGTTGGAAGTCGAACCAAATGATCATTTGATTGTTGCAAATTGTGGTACATTGTTAAAGTTCTATGAAAATGTTTATGTTCAGCCCCCTGACAATGGGCAATACACTGTAATATTTTTGAAAGGTTGGTAGGCACATTGTAAGGGCCACAAAGTAAATTGGAGCTAATATGCTTATGATTGTACCCAACTATAGATGAGAAAAACAACCTAACCTACTTTTGTTTATGGTGATGTTGTCAACAATAGTAGCTTGCAACCTTCAAAGTCCAAGCACACCTTGTTGTTAGAGTCAACCTACTTTGAACACAATGTTGGTGATGATGAAAGCTCAACATTCATGGCCAACAATGTAAGGTCTTTTGCCATTGTTTTTCTCCTTGGTCAAGTTGTTATCGTGAAGAGGTTGATGATGGTGCCAGAGTAGAAGAAGGGGAATTCAACCCTAGAATATGTAAATTGAAAGAAGAGATGGCAAACCTAAAGCGTAAGGTTCAAGCATTGAAGGCTAATTTGTTAAACATGTCAAATTCACTACAAAAGGACCAATTAAAGCTAGATATGTTACAGTAAAAGCTACATTCCTTACAACAAGAGGTCTAAGGGAAGGAGAATGAAGAATGTTCAACAAAAGATTCAGGTTTGTGTTAGACATCATTGATGGTGCAAAGGTTTTCACTTGTTAAATCAATTGCTGCATTGTGAAAACTTGAGCAGAAAATACTATGTCAATAATTTGCAACAAACCTTTTTACCACTAGTGTGGAGGAAGAAGAGAAGGACCTAGCAAAAGCTATTGAGGAATTTGAAAAGTCAAATGTAGAACTTCAACATTTGGATCATAAAGTGGCTAGCACTAAAGTGTGGGTTGGAGGCTTGGTGCAATAGATCCAACTCATGGCACATGGGGATGGCATTACAACTTCTCCCCTTCCCATTGATAATCCTACCACCCTACCTGTAGGACAACCTTCTTCATTTTCTGTGATAGTATGTCCAATTTGTACATTATCTTTTGCATGTAACAACATTGTCGTTACATCATGTGGATGCACTTACCACCTTTTTTGCATAAGCATATACATGGATACCAAGATGAATGTGTGTGCTAGTCCCAAATGCAAGAAATTGTTATAAATGGATTAGTTGAGTAGCATGGGTTTGAATCAAATGAATGTGATGTTGAAGACGCCCAAGTTGGAAAGGTTCATTCCAAAATCTACAAGGACTATTGCCAACCATGATGTGCAACCAAAAGATTCCACAAGTTGTATGTTGCTCTACATTTTCCTTTTCCCAATTTTAGTTCTATCATTTGAATGTAACTAGTTAGTACTTATAGGACCTAATATCTATCATTCTAGAATTGAGAATCCATGTGCAAGTAACTATGCAATTTAAGGTTGAATTGCATATCCCTTATAGATTAGACAGTTCATCTTTGGAGACTTGATGATTAGGTAACTAAAGGATGGGTTTATGTACTTTGTACATGGTCCAAGTATAATTGATTTTCCAAGCTACATGTAAGTTGAACTTTGCTAGTAGTGCCAATGATCTTCTGTACCACCACTATTTCCAAATACATCCAATACTTTTCAAAACAATGTTCTAAGTAAGGTAGCTTGTACAGTAAGTTTGGAAGTAGGGTAAGTATTGTTCCATGTGGTGTTTATTGTTTCCCTAGTAAACAAGGCATGTATGCAAGTAGAATAATTAGCATGACTTCAAGATTTTAATGTCTTCCAAGTAGACAAGCAAATTTGCAATTATGGTAAGTATTATGTCTTGTGGTATTTTGCATATTCCAAGTAGAAGAGCATGCAAACAAGTAGGGAAAGTATTGTGGCTTCAAGTTTCTACTGTTTTCCAAGTAAATAAGTAGATATACAAGAAGGGTTGTGTCTTGTGGTCTTTAGTGTACTTCAAGTAGAAGAACATGTATAAAAGTAGGATAAATATTATGGCTTTAGGTTTCTAATGTCCTCCAAGTAAATAAGTAGGTTTGCAAGTAGAGAATGTTTAATCTCTTGTGCTTATAATGTTTTCCAAGTAAAACACCAATATTGCAAGTAGGAAAAGTATTATGTCTTATGACCTTTTAATGTTTCACAAGTAGGACAATTATCGTATACATGTGTATTGGTTAGATAGTAAGTGTGAAAGAACAAGGTATGTCAATTGGACAATTGGTTTGTAGGACAATTGGTAATAAAGTCTATAAATATCATTTCAACCAAATCATAACATTCATTTATATGAAGGATCCATTTGTGAACAAGTTATGCATAGTTACTTATTATGTGATTTCATGTTGATTGCAATTAGGAATATTACAATTCATTAGTCATCCTTAAGGTCATCAAATGGCATTACGCTCTTGGCTACAATAGAAGAGGAAGGACATAAACCTGAATTTATATAGTGCCCATTGGATTTGTAGTTGTCACCAACCAATAGCTTCCAATGTATTAACTACAAAGGAAGAAGCTCAAGTGTTGGGGAACAAGGAGCTTAATAGCCTTGTGGATTTTGATGTGGGTGATTATTTTATCACATATGATATAGAAGTTGCCCATGAACATGTAAGCTCAACCCCCAGCTTATGTGTTCATCTGACAACATAACATTATCCATAAGTGCTTGAATGTGAATTTAATTAAAGTGGTATCCACCCAAGCATCATCTTGCACAAGTAATGAAGGATAATCATGACCATGAACACAACTTGAGCTATTTCACTTATAGAGATTAAAACATGTAGAAGTTTCATCAATTTTCTAGTAGCAACGCATTCATGGTTCTAGTCCTCTTGATTTGTTGCAATATTTGTTTTTTTCCTCTGTGGGTTTGCACCTAATCCAAGCAACATCAATTGTTGTTAAAAGTTCAAGAGTAGAAAACAAAGAAAAAGATTCAACAAAAACATATACCCAAACAATGTTAAACTTGAGAGTACACCATCCAAGGGTTTGGTCTCTACAAATGGAGCAATCTCTTGCACAACAATGGAGGTTCTTGAACTAATTTTTCACTAATCCTTTGTGGGTAATCTTTTGTAAAGGCTCAAATATTCAAAGCATTCTCCCAAGAGTAAAATAAGGACTACAAAAGCACACACCATAGAAACAAAAGGGACTAACACATGAAGCAATTTGTCATTGAAGCACAAACAAGCATCACTTGCAACTAGTTCAAGACCAAAATCCCTTAGGATCTAACAAAAAGAACCTAAACAAAGCTATTCAATTTCTCAGTCAAGATGTCTCTTTAAATTAGGAAACATGGGTTGCAATCTCTTTAGAACATCACATCCTAGTAGACCTCCCAAGCTTGAAGGTGCTTTGGGGCTAGGGGTAATGACCATCCATGGAGCCAACTTGTGAGTTGGTTGGTCCAAGCACATATCTAGCTTCATTTGGAGATCTTGGAGGATATAAAGATGAAGGGTAAGTTAATGAAGCACAAACCACTTGAAGTTTAAAGTTAGACTTGATTTGAGCAAACACAAACATCAAAGCTCTATGCATGTGGGAAGCAACAATAGACTAATACATAAGAATCTTTTGATAAATCTTTGACATGGGAAGGTAATCAAAATCTAGCCTTGAAGTAAAAAAGTCTAAAAGCAAGAGATAGAAGATGATGGAGGAAGAACACCAACTATTGTGTTTTATTATTTGATAGAATTTGTAAATACAAACAAAATTAAATGAGCATGAAGCCTCTAATGGGTTCCTGAGACCATACCTGTACAAAGGACCACTTCATAACATTCTACAATTGTACTATAAACCAACACAAATTTAACCCAAAAACAACATTGGTTTAGGACAAACTTTACATAGACTTTGTTATTTGGAAATGCCTTAGAAAGGCATAACATAAATACACTAAACTTCCAAGCATTCATGCAACACCAAGCTCAATTTTGTTAATACCTAAGCCAAGCCTTGGCTAAGGTTTGCTAAACAATTTTTCAGGTTAAGCACTTTGAACTTCTTATAGATAGGTTCATGTTGTGGACTTACACTATCCTTGGCAACAATAACTTCTATGTAACGCTGAGTTGGATCCACCTCAAAATGGAATTTGTCGCAACCCCACTTTGGGGCTAAGTGTGAAAATGCAACTCACACTCCCAAAAGTGGGAAAATGGAGTCCTCCAGGACTCCCAAAAATTTAGAAGACGATTTGAGGGGTCAAATCTCCTCGTATTAGTGCGTTTTTTATATCAATGGAAAGGTCTTGAAGTGTAGATGCCCAAAATGGCCTCACATGTGCCATTTGGACATCTACAGCCCAAGTTATGGGCAAAAGAAGGGCCGAGAGTCAAACTGCCAGTTTGACTCCTGACCACTAAAAGTCGGGAATCGACCTCTTCCCGACGTCGCCTGAAGGAGTGCAACATGGTGTTGGAAAGCTCTCGACGAGAGCTACAACTTTGGTTGAGACCTCATCCCGATCTGAGTTCGAGGCGAGGAAATATGAGCGTCCAAAGTCCCAGGATTCTAACCCGTGATAGTTTCGGGACTCCAACTTGGGAGTCCCGGGAAAAAGAGCCATTCGGATGTAGCCTCTGCAGTGAGACGCAGAGAATACTATATGGGGGAAGGTGGTGGCTTCCCCCGAATCTGGGCCGTGGTGAGTCTTGTGTGTCAAAGTGCCCGTGGCTTGTCCTAACACCCAAAGGTGTTCCCGAATGCTAACTAACCCTCTTGTGGTTGGTTTTGGATGCAAATTCGAGCTTGACAATCTAGTCCCTCTTCCTAATCTATCCCGGGACTTCTAGCACACCCCTCTACCCCCTTTTAGTGCTGAAAGTCGGGAGCGACCCTTAAGTCCTAACTTTCCGCAACTTTACATAATTGGACCCTCAAGTGGGTCCAACAAGGGGCTTGGGAATGCGTCAGAATTCTTGCAATCCCCTCCAGCCATTCCCAAGCTTTCCAAGATTAACCTTTCATATTCCTTTACAATGTTTAATGGATAGATGTTCCAACCTACCCTTCCTCCCTAACAATTCCAACCACTCCATGCTCTTCATTTGCATGCAACATGTCACCTTTAGTGTGGTAATCCTCTGGTATCTAGATGCCTACAAAGAGAGGAGACCTTGTCCTTTTGTAGACACAAAATAGAAGGTTGCTATGATCAACAAAGACATCGTGTAACAATTTTGCCACAAATAATACCGAAAGATAACCTAGATTAACATTTGACAAATCTTGTAGAATAATGTTTCCATGTGGATTTCAACACAAAGTAACTTTTTGTCAACCATAAGATCCCATCACAAAAGTATGTTGATTCTCAAACATGTATCCCTAATACACGACATCAATCCAAAGCTTAATTTAATCGTGATTACATTGGGGAATGTTGTAGATCCAAACCCACTACAAGTGCCAAAAAAAATACACATCATAGTCAACTATAATAGGGGTGAAGTGTGGAAATCTAAAGCAATCTAAATCCTTCAAAAACAATCCAATAACTACATTGGGCTCAACAAGAAAGGACAAAATCGCCACCTCCAAAAAGGAGGCAAGAGTTGAAAGAGTGAAAGCACCTCAAATGCAATTAAAATTAGCTTCTTCACATAAATGCCTAGTGTTCGCAATTTAGAATCTCCATGGCATAGTTGCATGGATAGAATAGAAAGATGGAGAATGTATGATGATAAAAGTCTAAAAGGAAGTAGGTATCATGGTGTTCATTTCATACCTATGATTCTTGGGATGAAATTGAGATGCAAAACTTCAAGATTTGTGCCTAAATTGGCCAATTTTGCAAATCTTAGATCTCTTATGAAACCACAGAACAACTTGGTGAGAGAATTGCACTCAATTGCCAAGATAAAGAAGCCTTCATTGCCAATTTGCTTATTGTCCGACGAAAGCTAGCCGGAGTAAGCAATTTCTATGTTGGATAGATACGCAAATCATTTACAAAGAAACAAAAAAACCTAATGTATACGGTGCAATTTGCATCCAACTTTCAAGTGACTATGGTGGATCCAATCCATTTCATAGAAATGCTTACACACTATGGAAAATGAATTCCTATCCTTAATGGTTAATTTCTACACGTGCAAACACAACCAATAAGACTTCATCCAAAAGAAAAAAACATCCTACTATCTTTTTTTCCTACTATCTCTTCTTCCTCAACATCACATATATCTACGACCATCAAGGCATGCTCTTTTACCTTAGACTAATGTAGAATGGAAAGTCTTCCTCCTCCTCCTACCTACAACTGCTGAACATTTTCCAAGGCAGTAGCAATGGAAAAACTCTCCTCATTTTCAAGTTGCTGTAGAATGGAATTTCTTACCTTTTGTTGTTGTTATTGTTCTTTGTCTTGTTCTTCCTCCTAGATTTCAAAAAGGAGTTCAACACCATTGTTTGCTTGTGTTAGCAAAAAGTTGTGCGCAAAAAGTTGAAAAAATTCATTCATCGTTCATTGAATAGTCCACATAACAACTCTAAAGGCATAAGATCAAACAATATGAATTTGGATACCATCAATCATGCAAAACAAATGCAAGTGGAACAAAGAAATCCAACCTAAGAAGTTGTCAAGATACTTGCATAAGCCAAATTAAGTGCTTGAAATTTCCATTTTTGTTGATCCATCACTAAATTGTTACAAGAAACATACTCTTTAAATGGGCCAAAATTGGCATTTTCTACATGTTTAAGAATTGAGTTATTTATACTGGCACCATTTATGCTAGGACCTTAAACTGGTATGCTCATTTGTCAGGATCTCTATGAGGGTCTTGATCTAGCTGTTCTCCCCACTAATGTTGCCAAATTTGCCTTTTAAGCAATAGGGGTTTCACCAAGATAATGAAGTTGAGGAAAAAAGAAGTAATTAATTTTCAATAAAAGGAAAACATTAATTTGGAACATGAGATTTTGCAAATGACCTAAAGTGAGTTGCAAGATTAAAAAAACCTCACAAATGACGATGATGACTCATTGAAGTAAATAGTAACAAATTGTTGTAACCTACTGATCAAAACCAATAGCATTTCATTACTGAGCCTTTTGGAGAGCACTAGATTGCGTGTTTATTGACAGGTCCAAAGCAGTGTTGGTAGGTCCAGGTTATTTGCAGGTTCTGGGTTAGGTTTTGAGATATTTGGAGTGGAGGCTCAGAAAATTGAGAACATGGGATGTGAATCTGAACCTTGCAACTGTCTCTTTTGAAAACTGGGATCGGAATCTGAACTGAGGGTATTGTCCTTATAATTAAACAGGTTCAGGTTCTTTGAAGATATAAGGACATAGTTTTTCAAAAAGTTCATCCCCTCTCTCACGACCCTTCACTCCATACTTGTGCAGAGTTGAAGGCTCTTAGGTCTACTTGCCTGCCACTTTTAAGGAGGCATTAGATTTCGTCCCTCTTTTGAGGAGTAGGCCTAAGAAGCCTTCCCCTCCTAAACCTGATGATCTATATTTGTTTAAGTTCATGACAACCTTTGCCTCATGCTTTGAGATGGGTAAACCCCACAGCTGAGAGATGTTCCCAGAATGCGGGGCCAGACTTAGCTACCACCCTCATCCTAGGCCCCTTCTTTGGGAATCTCCCCACCATGGGGCTTTATCATACACATCAAAACTCCTGACAATATTTAGAAGAACACTTATGGCCATCCTGAACGCAATCTCATTTGTCTCTATCCAGCAGAAGAGCATCTCCAGCGGTCCACTGGAAAATGGCCTGTACTGTGTGTTTTCACATCCAAATTTTCTGTTAAAATGTTTTCCCTCCCAACCCCTAAACTGTAAATATTAAATATTACACATTGAGGAACCGTGTAAAGATCACACGTGGGCCAATCACTGCGACCAGCCAATCAGTAACAGTAAGTTGCAAACACTCAACTAGCAGCAGTGCTTTTTGTTTTCCTGTGTCTCCTGAAACCACCGTATCTGGCAACAATTTGGTGTACCTGCACCCACTTTCACACCACTGTGGTGTATTGCTTCATCCAAAAGTGTTGTGCAGGCCAGTTTCCAGTGGACCAGTGGAGATGCTCTAAGAACTTAGGGGGCATTTCAGAAATAAAAACACCCCAATCCAGCAAGTTGTTTTCCCAAATGCCTCACATTTTTTTTTCCTTGATACCCAGTAAGTACCCACCAAATACCCAGGTATCATTGGAAACAAAAATTTAATAAAAAATCACCAATTTTTACACTGTCTAATGCCCTTAGCCAGGGGCATTACCAGAATCAGGCTCACCTCAGCTCTGCCTCACATGGGCCCTTATTTCGATAATGCCTGAACCCTTGGGTGTTACCCTACACATAAAGAGGCCTACACTGATTTTTGTAGTGTAGTTGGAGAGTTACTCCATAAAAGGCAAAAAGCAATTTTCCTGCGGGCTTTACCAGATTTGGGTCCTCACAAGGCTCCACCTCGCACAGGCCCTTATTCTAGTAAAGCCCACAGCCTCAGGCTTTATCTTGCACCTAATATCAATAGGATGCTATCACAAAGCTGAGACTGTCCTGACTTCAATTGGCCATGCATACATGCCTGGGATCCAAACCATGTTCAGTGAACCTTTCCATACATGAGCACCAGTTTTACAACACAAGATCCATATTCCAGATTTTGCATATCCAGATATTAGATAAGGGTTTCATGACAAATTGTCAATCCAGCAGCAAGCAAAGGATGTGAAGTGATGGAACCAGCAGTTCCTAAGTTGCACATTATGCCATTCAAGGTTTTCCTACAACTTCAAGCAGATTTCAAGCTGAAATTTTGAATAAACCCTAATGTGAGGTGGAAAATGTCTTCAAGATATTGCAACTGACTTCCTTCTGCAGTGGCTACCCCAACAGTCAGGTACACATAAAATTAAATTATGCACTATGGAAACTTGTAAAGCAGACTCTAGTCATCTTCAAAAATCAACTGCATGTTAGAGGTTAGCACAATGAGTTAAGGGCATCTTTCAAAAATCCATTACATCAGTCATCCACTTTCTGTTTGTTGAATATAAGGAGAATTTTCAGGATTTTTCTATGGTCAAGTTTGTCAAAAGATGCAACTCGTGCAAACTCATGTCTCCTAATTTTACAACAGTCAAGAAACAAAGCAGTCAGCATGATATGAAATTTCCTAGTAGCGTTGTCAAGCTCATTCTGCAGGCCAGATTAAGGACTTGCCAACATCTGCCTGTACTTGTATGTTACTGAGAAAGCGGTGACTAGTCTCAACAGCCTCACAGCCTCCTACCTTGTGTGCCAATCTCTGCCTTCGTCAATGCACTAACCTTGTATGTGGCTCTAGGTGCACCAATAAATTCTCATGTACCTCAGCAGCCATCCTCGAACACCTTGAAAAACAGATGGGCCTGGCCTGGCCCTGTGATCATCCACACAATTATAAGGCAGTTGCCATCAGTGGGAAAAATGTCACAAAGGTTTTTATCAAGTGAGAACATTGTGGTGATTTGGAAATTAGTTTCAAATTCAATACCAAGTCTGGAGCTTCTTTATCATAAGTAGAACCCTTCTACTACACACATTAGAGAGGTATAATAGAAGAGAGTTCACCACAAATCTTCAATTGGTCATCAATCTTCAATTAAGACCACAAAATTTTAATAGTCATAAACCTATATATGCAATTATGCATTCCCTCCCTCAGTTTTGTGATATATTTGCAACCATTGATCCACGTAAAGCACTGGCAGAATTGTTTCAGCATATTTGGAGGGCATGTTATCAAATGGAATCTGTCCTCCACAAACGACAGTGCATTTCCAATGATATCTGGAGCTGGTGTTTTGTTGTTTGAAATGCCTGGCCTCTTTTTTTCAATGTCTTTCCCTGTGACACCTAGCAGAGTATTCTGCTGGTGCTTTGCAGAGGGTATTGACCCACTCCTTGGGTTTTACCCTACACTCAATGACTCTGGCCAATTGCTACTTCCGTATCATGTTTCTCTGTGAACAAAAGGTATTAGAAGAAGATACAACAAAACATAGCAGTGTAGATACATCCCTCATGTTCTACCAACAACAATAGGAAATTGCTACCTGTAGCCAGGCCTCTCATCATCAAAAAAATCCTAAACTGCAGTGTAATCTGAAGCACACACTATGCAATGAATCAAGAGAGATAGATCTAACAGAATGAATATGACGAAATGAGGGTCAAGATTCAGGATGAACTGGAAACATATCAGACTAAATTATCTCCCTTGAACACATCTATGAGATTCATAGAGAAAACTCCAAACTAACACTTTTGAAGGTAGCATGAAAAGAACGAGGGTGCAGCCATAATCAAAAAAAGCGTCACTCACAAACTCTAAGCCATTGATCAGCTTCATCATGAATGGCACCAATAAACTGGCAGATCAGTTCCCCACTAGGCTAACTCTCAACAGTGGGTGTAGACATGCAGATAATAATCTGCTCAAAATTTTGGGCCAAAACTCATTTCACAAAACATCTCCTGCATCCAAGTTTCTATAGCATTTCCCCAAAGGAAAAGGGTAAATTACTCAGTCAAGGTTCAAGTCTATATGAACTGGTATGAAACTCTGGGAGGACAAGGCTTCAAACACACTCACCAATCAGGACACCCTACAAGGTACTGCGGTACAGCGGCAGCTTCAACACATGTCTGTCAAATAATTGATTAACTAATCTTGAAGATTCCCTATCAATACAGAATATTCCTCAATATTCAAAAAGATTCTTTACTTTCCTTCACAGAATGTTGTTCTTTGAGAAAAGTATTTATATTGAGAAAATTTTCAAAACATTTCTACAAACAATACAAATTTGTGTTGAAGCTGCTGACATACTATGGTACATTGTCTTTCATCAAAGTGATGATCAGTTTTTAAATAGTATATTACAGTAGATATGGCTGATTGTCTTGGTTTGGAGACTGGTACTAAAATGTGCCGTGAAGATTCAAGGACTGAATAGAGGACTGTTTCTATACTAATGTCCAACTGTTTCCATACTCATGCCCTTCACAATCTTCACAGTCTGGAGAAAGTCCTCCAGAATCCAGATCAAGTACTGCTACTCATGCAATCTCTGGTTTCCTGTTTTGTTGTTGTTTTTGTTGTCATGGTGTTATTTTACATCAGATGATGCCAGATTATTCATTGCTCATGGTCCTTATTCATATGCCCATCTGCGGGTCATATATATACATTGAATCATATATTAATGTCTCCATGAATGTGGGGTGTGCCATATGTGGGTTCACATTTTTAATTTCTCAGCATATCATACATATCAGATGTAAATTCCATATGTATACAACCTATAAGGTGTAGCATCAACCCATTTAGGACTTTCATTTTGTATATGTATGGTTTTTGTCTAAAAACTCCAAAGTTGCTGTCTACCAACAACTTGGGCTCCATGTTGCTCCACATTATTAGTGACAATCACACTCACATAAGCTCAAAATATTAATCTAGTTTCCTGAATCATACAACATCAAAACAAAGTTCCATGATCATATAAATTTTTCATGAAATCATTTTCAATTCCATTAGTTTTATAGCATGAAATTCAATTTTCACCTACTGAATTTTTTCAAAAAAAATTATATCAATTACACCAAGAAACTCATAAAACCATATCAATCTCAAAGAGTTCAAGTTTTGAAAAGGATTAACCATTTATTTAATTTGAAGTGACCTAAATTGAATTCAAATATGTGTTATGGTTGCTTGTGAAGACAAATACATTCAATTTCCACATGTGATAATTTAAAGATGATATATGAAAAAGAAAATATGAAAGGGTTCCAATGTGAAACTGTCATCCAAAAAAACATGATTTGTAGTGGAACCTAAAGCTACACCCCCTTTAGCAACTCCAATGTACCATAGAATTTTCAACTCTTCATATCCTCCCGATGTCCTATTCCTTTTTACATCATTTTAAAAGATGAATGTTACAAGATTTGGTTACATGGCAAAGGGAAAAAGTCAATATTTTGTTTCAACAAATGGGCAAAGTTCATTGCCAAAAAAAAAGAGAAAAAGATCAAGACCTGAAAAAGACCAAGTTTAGTGTGTAGGTGTGCCAAATGAGATAGTGTGTGGAAACTTGGTGAGCCAAAAACTAATTTTAATCAAGGTTGAAGACCTATGTTTGAGCCTTGTTAGATAAAGAAATTGGCTTGTTAAGCTTGCATCTTCTAGATAGTTCTTTACTCAACTAAGTACCTACATAATTTCCTTCATCATCATTGTACTTTATTGTTTTATTCCATAGTAAGATTGTAGAAGCATTATTAAAAAAATTGGTTTCAAATGAATGTGAAGTCATGAATTGTTATCCACTATTTTTTTTCCCTTTTGTAGACAAGTTTTTAATCATCCAAACAACCAATTGAAATAGCTCATAGCAAAAGGAGCAAACACAAGGGTTAAAAATCTTATCACATTTGCTATCCAAAATTTACAAATGAAAATTTGAGAAAAAAAATTAGGGCATTTTTGGTCTATGAAAAACAATAGCACAACAAATGGAGTCCATTCCAACTTATAGGTCATAGGGAGGCAAATGCCACATCTTTTATCAAAACTTATTTGAAGGGTTTGTTTGGTGACACTGATTTGAATTTCCCTACCTTCTTTTCATATGTTCTTCAAATCACCTATTTTTTCATTTCAAAAAAATTTCTATGTATCACCATGGATGTCAAATGTCATATACTAACACACAACCTCAAACACTAGTAGAAAATGCTCATTTTGCAATTGGTCCCTACAACTAATTTTTGGTTGCAAGCAACATTTGCAACTAAAATTTTAATAGTCGTGTTAAACAAGTTGCATTGACACTAATTGCAAACAACAATGAATTTTGGATGAGAAAAAAAGTTAACAAAATATGCCTTCATCTTTTGGCTTGTTATATATGTATTGTCATTTGCAACTAGGATGCGACTCTTTTGGTGAACAATGGGAACAAATTATGTGTTGCCACGTGTCCTAACTATTAATAATTTAAAATATTTTATTATTATTTTGAAATAATCTAAGACATTTTATGTTTTTATGTTTGGATGGTTTTAATTGTGATACGTGATGCAATAGAAATTTGCCATGTGACATATTAATTGAATTTGTCCAAATTCAATTTAAATCAATATTTAGGTATGTAGGTTGAATTAGGTACCTACCCACCTATATACCTACCTACCCATCTAAGCTAAACACCTATCTAGATAATACCTATTTAACTACTTAGGCCAAATACTTATTTAGGTAGGTAGGTAGGTAAATTAGGGAGGTAGTTAAATGTAAATATATGAATATTTATATTTAATTTTGAGTTAAGTTGTTTTCATTGGCTCATCCCATATGTCCATGTTTTTAAAATATGAATATGTAAAGACAAAACACTTTGTTTATATACTTTTCAAATCGAGGATGAAAGCCAAAACATATGAAATAAACTTTTTAATTGCAAGTCATTTGCAACTAATTTTTAGTTGCAAATGACTTGCAATTAAAACATTTATCCCATAAATTTTGCTTCTCATTTAAAGAATTCTCATTCTCATTCTCATTTTGAAAAGTATATAATTAAATAGGTAAGTGACAACTAACTAGCTAATTAATTAGCTAACTACTAAAATTAATAATTATATAATGAATAAAATATAGACAAATAAATTAACAAGCTTTTTAATTAATTAATTAACAACTAAATTAAAAACTAACTAATTATTTATAGTATTAATCATCAATATATTATGATTACTGAATTAATTATATTATTATTTATTATTTTATTTAATTTAAATTACTTTATTAGCTAGATAAATAGTAATAATATTTAATTTTAATTATATATGAATTATAATGATCTATCAACCAATTTCATTAACTAGAAATTGGCTAATATTAAAATAATTAGCTAATTATTAATAAATAAATATTTATTATTTCATAACCAAATAAATTAATATAATAACTAAAATGTTCAATAATTAATAATCAATAATTAATTATTATAAAAATTGAGTACTAGTTTTTTAAATCTAATAATATAATTAAGACCTAACCTAGGTTAACTATTTTATTATAATTATTCCCATTATTATTTTCATTTTTATAGTTCATAATAAATATAAATGTAAATATTTAATAGTAACAATAACATAAATTCAATTATTATTGTAGCTAATTGGTAGCCAAGGTTTACTATTTTATTTTTATTATTCATATTATTACTTCAATCATTATAGCTATTTATGAATTATGACAATGAATATTTTATATTTTTAACAAGTATATTTTTCCTTCAAAAGTAATTTCTGAATTTTTATACTAATTTATTATATTTCCATTCTAACTGCTACAATAATTATTATAAAATAATAAAACTGAAAATAAAAATTATATATCAATAATTGATTATAATAATTTAATAACTGAATATTAATTATTAATTATTATAAATTTGAAATATAAAAACTAAAACTATATATTAATATTTCTTGGTAATTATTATAATATAGTATTATTTCATAATTCATTATTTATAATAATAATGATAATAATAATAATGTAATTTGTAGCTAGCCTAGGTTAGCTATTTTTTGTTTTATATTATTATGTCACTTGTTAGATCTGTTATGATTTATTCTAATTAATTTTTTTAATAAATAAAAATAAAATATTTAATAAATAAATTATTCATTTGAAAAGAATTTAATATAATATAATAATATATTGGACTTTTAGTAATTATTTTAGTAATTATATAATTATTTTTCCTATCATTCTAATATTGTCATCATCATCATCATCATTATGTAATAAAATATTATTATTTAAAAAAAATTAATGAAAGATAATATTGAAATTTAGTCTTTTATTACATGTAATTAATATAAACATATATATAATATTAATAATAATAGTAATAATTGTCATTTGTAATAATTTTAAGAAGTATAATAAAATGGTTTGGATAAACTTGTAACATGGGCACAATATATTTAGTAAATATTTTACATAAAATTTAAATATATTCAAAATATACACTAATTAGTGTAACCATAATATTGAGGCCATTCATGCCAATAATATTACTTGAATACACATGTAATATGGTTGTTCATATACATTCAAAATATACATTTATAAATCTTAATACACCCAACTATATTCGTTAAAATTCATAAAATACACCTTTGTATATTCAAAAGGTTGTAACTAAATTAGTCACATTTGCAACTAATGGGACACCAATTGTTTTTCTTGGATGAAAACCAAATTAAATGTTATGCACATGGAAGGATGAATACCAAAATAGTCGCAAACTAGTTATAGTGTAATCGCAAATATGATCAACACAAGAAATAGTTGTAAAAATGTCCAAGTTTAGTTGCAAATAACTAATAGTCGCATATAGTTACAAATAGAGTGGTTACATTTTGGCCAATTTCTAGTAATGAAAGTATTGCATTATTTGAACATATTCAATATAAAAACCCATTCTAATTTCTAACCTTTAACACCCAACTCCTAATTTTGCATCTTTACATCTAATTTAATTCCAAAATAATTATATATCACATTATTTGCGTATTGTGACATTGTCAAATGTTTATGTAGGTCATAGTAAACATATGTTTATCCATGTTAACGATAGATTAATAGGCCCTTGTGCCTCTAGCCCAAGTATATTAAACTTCCTACAAGGTCACCCATGTTTAAATGGAGGAAAAACTTTTTATAATTTGAGCTTTTAAAACTTTGGTAATGATTGGATTGCCAAAATTGCAAGTTTCAGACATTTTATCAATTGACAATTCTAGATTTTAGAGTGGTGACCTCTTGAAACGTCAGTGAAACTTTGGCAAAACTACCAATCAAATATTTTGGTTAGCATTAGGTCTACCAAATACATTTCAATTGCCTTTCAAGATGGATGATAATTACTTCAACAAGGATATATAAACCTTAAATTTGGACAAGTAGAGATCTTCAAGTTCTAGAACTCTCTTAGGCAATTTTGGAAAAGCAATAGTTGAGATAGGAGGTAGCAACTCTCTTGGTAGTTTGTTCCCTTTAAAGAATTTTTTTTTTTGAAAAGATTATATATTTTTATAGTTCATTAGATTATGTTTTCAAGAAGCTTTGTTGACCTATGTGAATCTTAATCTTCTTGATTAAGATACTTTGCAATACAATTAAAAGATAAGATGTCACAATTTTATATTTGTGGAGGCTATGAATATTTCACATAGGTTATGAATCAAAAAAAAATATTCATTAGAAGACATTTGTAGGTTTTCAACATTACAAAACTCCTATTTGGAAGGCTAAGGTTCTTGATTATTTTCAATTGCTTCTTTTCTTTATAGCATGCTCACTTGCATTTTACGATTTCAAACTAGTATTTGGTAGAAGATTACAAAATTTTATCTTGTAGAATTCCATATATCCCAACTTAGTTATTTCTCTAAGTTGTTTTACCAACCCATCTCTTACCATTCAAAGAGAAGTGAGTTAATTTAAATTTTTTTCGTGGAAAACCATTTTTGAATAGTTTTAATTAATTTTTTAAAAATCACTTTAAATTCAATAATGACGAAATGTTCATGTTGAAAAATTAAACCAAAAACACACACAGCTTTTAACCCTAAAATATAATTAAAATATCCATTATTTCATAGGCTACCAAATCGTACCCATTTACCATAAGTGTTTTGAGTAAATATGGGGTAATAAAAGGCACCAATGTTTCCTAAATCATTTGTGATAATTTTTTTAACATTATTTCATTATGTTTTCTAAGCACAAAAAAACATTGGTTACAAGTTCAAAACATGATAAAAGATATTTTATATTTATTGAATTACTTTCAAACTTATCATACTGTTATATTAATATATTAAGAAAATAAGCATAGAAATACAACATAAAATTTCAACATTATTTTAGTTTATAAATCTTTTAGATATGTTCAAAAAGGATTGGTTACACTCAAAATGGCTTCTACTAACCCATTTGTTACCTTTTGTAAAATACACAAATGGCGGCCCCCCAAGGCCAAAGGCCAAACCCCACCCAATCAACCTTCCAAGAAAGAAAACATGAGAAGCCCCATTTTGTTTTAGGTACACCTCACAATGCAAATGCTAGATGTGGCATACCTATTACTATCATTCTTTTTATTCAATTTGAACCTTCAACTAAGGGGTCGAAGGCAAGTTGGAAAATGTTATTATCAACTTCAAGGATGGATAGAAATATTTTAGTAGGGAATTAAAAAAATTCACTTACTAACCTACTAATTGAACCTATTACCAATTAATACTTAAAATTTATAATATTATATATATATATATATATATATATATATATATATTCTAAGGACTAACACATACACTATGTTAATTATAAATTGATTAAAAAAACATAAACCTATTATAAAATTAATTAAATTATAAAACTTACCCAAAAATCAATATATGGCACCTTATATTTTTACTCACATAGTTTTAAAACTCAAAGAGGAATGTCCTTGAAGGACCCTTTAATAAAATGAAACTTCATTAGAACATAATGTTATTATATTGTGATACATTATATTTAACAAATTACATATCATTAGCATGTAATAACTAATGTATCCAATTTCAATATAACATGATATATATATATTTTTTAATTTTTAATTTAAATATTAAAAATAACATACATTGAAATATTATTAAAATAAATGGTTTAAATGTTGCAAATTAGAATATTTACATTTTAAATAAACAAAATATTTTTTTTCTAAGTTCATGGTCTAAAAGGGTTTGGATTTACAAATCATGTCATGAAATCATTTTTTTCATGAATAAATGTGTTTTCATGAATTGTTCCTAAACAATGATATTCAAACATGTGTTTGAAATGATCTTTCAAATGATTTGAAATTTGGTTTTTTTTTACTTATACATGTGAAGACCTTCAAAACTTAAACTTCAATAATGAAATTTTCATTTGTTTCATTTTAGCAAAGTATAAAAAGAAAATACACATTAAGGTTGGGATTTGTAAAACAATTTACTATAGACATGAAGTCAATTTTTGACACATTTTATCATTATTGCATGTATTAAATTGTTGACAAAGACATTGGGTTGCTTCATTGGATACATTGACCATATATGGATCATATGGTTTAATAAAAATAAAAGTACTATCATCATAATAATAATCAAATGACATAAAAATATCACCTAATTTGATTGCCACTCATAAATTTCTTATTCAACCATGTGTTAGTGAATTCATTTGTTTGTAGTATGTCCAACCCATCATTGTTCACTAAAGGGCATGTTGAATTTACAAATTTTTTATCTAACAAATTTGTGACAAATTCACCCAAATATTAATGAAATTCCAAGACTTGTATTAGGCCACATCTCGTGTTAGTGAATCCTTTGTTACAAGTTATGATTGCATGGGTGGTGCTTCACTATTATTATTTTCCACATTGTAGGGGAAAGGTTTTTGGGAAAATTTGGTATGGTGTATCTAGGTGAGGTTCAATATTATTTTGGGATACAAGTAAGTTATGTTTGACAAGGCTACTTTTATATATTTCAGCCAAAGCAACTATAGTAGAGGTACATTGAGGCCACTTCGGTATGGTTGAAAGTAAACCAAGGTACGTCTACCGTTTTGTTACCAATTGCAAATTTTCGAAAGATATGAATCCTCCAAATGAGGCATATTTGGAAGCAATGCAATCTATCCCATTTTATAATGTTATTCGAAGTCTCAAGTATGCAACAATATGTATAAAACTTGATATTGTTCAAGTAGTGGAGATTGTGAAATTTATTGTTAATCATGGGCAACCTTGTTAGATTGTAATGAAATGAATTTTTTGTTATTTAAAAATCATAGTTGATTTTAACCTGTATTTCAAAAGATGTATTGAGAAGACTATTATGGGCTAGGTGTGTTCCACTGGGACCATCTACCATAAATAGGCCAAGGTGTGTCTCAAAAGGGGCATCTACTCATGAAGGTTACTTACATTTATTTACAAACAATGTCAATTTTAAAAAGGAAATAAATTTAGTAAATGTTTATGAAATAACAAAGAGAATTAAGAATATGAAGAAATTGTCAATATTTATATAAGCTCTACTTGAAATTATATGTTACAACACATGCTCAATAATTTATTTATTTTTCCTTCCAAAAGTTTTTTTCTTTTTCTTTTTTTCTTTGAAATACCTTTCCAACCAAAAGTACAATAAATCTTTAAAAAATTTTAAATGAGTGCAATACACTCATACTAAATAAACCTAAATATTTTTCAATTGCCAAAACTTATCACATTTATTGATAAATAAGGGGTATATATAAGTATTCACTTCATTTATAAATAGGTAGCAAAATAATACCCTTTCATCCTAAGCAATATCCAACAAATACAAAGAATAATTTCCCTAAGCCAAACTTTGGGGCCAATTACATTCAAATGAAAATGTTTATGAAAACCAAGGTTCTAATGGGAATATTATGGGATAGTTGCAAGTTAGAGTGTTTCATTTTTTACACATAAAAAATTCCATATAAAAATATTTCCTCTACAAGATGTTAAACATCATCCCTTCATCAACAATATGATGGTGTTGGGGAAGAAATTGCTAATGTAGGCCCATTGTAGTGCAATTATATCAACCAAGAAAAATGAACCTTGTTAATTGGAGCTTCTCAACATGGCAATGACACCCAAATTATTATTGTTGTAAAAAAGCCTAGTATTTTGGGTGCAAGAAATCTTGGTTCATGCAAGAGTTTGCAACATTTATGTCAATTTCAAATTCACTCCCTTTTTATTTTCCTTAATCAAACAACCCAAAAAATATCTATGAAGAATTATGAAGCTTTTTAATGAACTCCATTATTGATTTCCAATTAGATTTTTGTTTAGGAACCTTGGATCATCCAACAATAGGGTTTGTTGCAAGCATGGGATCAACCAAAATTGTCATGTATGAAGCTTCTAAAATCCCTAGTGGACAACATTGCCAATTTGAGGTTTTATTTCTATGTAGCTCAACCTCCACCTTATCAAGCTCCCTCTTCCTCCCTTCACCCTATTTTTGCTTAGGCATGTCTTAAGCTTGAAAGAAAACACATCATGGCTCTACACATGGGTCTAATGCTTCAAACCAAAATGCATGTCATTTGTAGTTATTTGTTAAATTCAAAAAGAAGTGACTAAACAACATGACAAAAAAAAGTGACTTGAAATCCAATGTGTGAAAGGACAAAAATAAGAAAACAAAAATAAACATGGGTTATGAACTTTGTCGTGTGCTTGCTTGTTGGCACTTTGGCCATAAAACTTACATGACCAATTTTGTGATTTCCAAAAGGATAAAAAGACTACAAAACTATTTTGCACAAATTGGCTTCCACTTTTAAAAGTTTATCAACTTGTGAGATTTCAATATTCTTGCGATCTATGAACAAGAATGTGTCACCTTTCATGGATATGCACTATTGTCTTTAAGCTTTTCAAAGGCTTTCAAAGAGGAAGCATGTTGTGGTCTATTTGATGTGTGTGAGGAATGCCAACCTTGAAAGTGACCTTGCCCAAATTCAAGCCAATAAGCTCTTGATCACTTGGGTTTTATAGGGCTTCCATACCAATGTAAAATGAAAATGTTATAAGTTTATATTTTAACACTAAAATAGTACATTCATAGTTTATAACCAATGTTTATTAAGGCTTTGTTTTAATTTTTTTGAATTCATTTTTATTTTTGTCATGTATCACATTACACCAAAAAGTGATATTTACAACTATGGAAACAACTACATTTGTACTCATTTGAAACACATCTGACTCCATGATTATATAATTAATTCAAACTTGATATTTTTACCACTACTAGCTTTTGTGGTAATAGTCACAAACAACATTCATGATTGTGTCCTTCATGATTGTAATTGTTATTACCATAATAAAAGTGGCAATCACAGCAAGGACCTAGAAAGCTTTAAATTTCATCCAATAGTTTCATGACACATGGCAAAACATGAATTAGGCATGTGACATATGTTTAATGGGACCTGACTCCACCACATGGCTAGACCTCATTAGTGAAAAAATAATTATCCATGGTTTTTTATTAAATCCAATGGTCTAGGATAACTTATTAGAGGACACCATATCCATGGGTCATGATTGTAGTTGTATTTTTGGATGTGGAAATGGCATTTACGACTATGGACAAACTATGCCACATGCTAAAAGTGACATGTTTCATTTAACTACATAGTCATGTAGTTGCTTAGGCGTTTACAATTACATTTCTACTCATGGATAAAGTCACAAAAGCAATGTTTTGGCATAATGTTCACCTAGGCTACTAAGCTATTACTAAACTATTACTAGGCCACTCCATGTTACTAGGCTACTTTAGGCTATACTTTTTAAGCAACTTACAATAGGCTAAAAACCTAGCCAAGGATATCTAACATAGGCTACATAGCTTAGCATAACCTACTTAGTTAACTTAAATTAGGTAGCCTAGTTAAGCATAAACATGTAGGTTGCAAGTATGAGGATTTGAAGGTCCTTACTTCCACATTGAAGGACCAAATCCTTTACCAATATTGTGTAGTTTTTTTCTCAGATGGTCATTTTGTCACCATATTATTATGAACATTTCTTTCTACGTACTTAGAGGTAGCCTCACCTAGCTACTTTAAGTTATTACATGAAAGCATGGTTAGATGGTTGGCTTTTGGCATTGTGAGAACTTCCATTTTTAACACCACTTAAAATTCTTACATTTTGATAATTACTAACTTATGCATCCAATGTACATTTCCCTATATTTTCATTAAAAAATATGGGTAGATGTAAATACAATACTTAAAATGACTCATTCTAAAAACATCTAATGGTTAGTTTTACATGTTTTTAAGTGGTAAAAAAAAATAACATTGAAAATATTTGGTGTACTTATACAATATTTTTTTCATATATTATGGGAACATGTGAAGGTTTTTTTGAAATGAATATAATGAATGTAAAATACCCAATAAAAACACTATAATAATATTTTTAATAATAAAATAACTTTAAAAAAGATTTGAAAATGACTTATTTCTGGGAAAATTTTAATGTCAACATTAACATAATAGTATAAAAATTTTAAAATTTAAAACATTAAGAAAATATTTTAGAAGTATTTTAAAGTAAGCACAAGACAAAAAAATGGTCATGGGTCAATTATTATATTTGCACTTGGGCAACCCTAAGTGTGTACATTGTTAAACATGTAATTGGTAAAAATTCCGTGTATAAACATGGAATTTTGAATGAAAATTGGATTTAAAAAACATGATAATGCAATATTAAAATCTTAAAATCATAATAAAATTATCATGAAAATTTCAATTCCTCTTACTTTAAACACTTCATTTGATGTTGTCTTATTTTTTAAAAATCTTTGACCTTATGTTACCCAAATTTGGTAATAGGTGACTTAATAGGTTGATAGTATAAGCAAGTTACTAAACTTAACAAATGCCATAACTTGTTATTTAAACTAACATGTAGTATTAACCTAACTAGTTTCTAAACCTGGTAGGTAATGATTGGGTTAAAAAAATAGGTTGATAGGTTAGTCAATAGGTAATCTGTAGAACATGTACTTGACAAAACCAATAGTTGGACAAGTAGTTAAGCAAGGTGTATTTTAAAAAAAAATTTGGATTATAAGTCTAAATACTAACTAATGACTATTTATAATGGTCAATTATGATTGTTGTAATTTGAATTAGCTAGTATAAGACTAGGAGGACAGACTTTTTGAAGGACTTTTGGATCTCATTCATGATTATGTGTTTCCACTTTTGAATTATGGAACATGGATCATTTTTCTTTCAGGCTATTTCCTTCAAGTTTAAGCAATTTGTGTACATGTTAGTTTGGGATTTGTAATAACCTAAGTTTTATTTTGTGTGTTATATGTATTTGTTGCTACTTTAGGAACCTACTACTGAAAAAATCTAGAGTTGAATTAACCTTAATGGGAATAGAAAAACCTCGTTAACATTTGGTGAGCATGCAGTGGATCAAAATTCAAAAGCAATCACATTTAGAATTTCTAGTTAAATTTAGTAGTTTAATAGATTAGGTTTGAAAAGTGATCATGCTTCAAATTTTGATTTGTCACATGTTTGTTTGTATTATGTAAACTTTAGGATTCAAGTTTATGATCTTGATTTAGTCTGAAAACCTTAGGAATAGGGTGAGGTTAGTGTAAAGTTTTTGAAGATAGAAAGGTGCCCAATTTGTAAAAGAAGTTTGATACAAACTTCTAATTACTAGGAGGGGTCGTTCTAAAAAAAAATCTATTGTTCAAAAATAATGCAAGGGCTTTTTGTTGATTTCAGAAAATGTCAAAAGTAGTTATTAAAAGTCTTAGGAAATAGTTACAACATGTCAAACATCAATCTATTCAGGAATATACATAAGAAAAAAATGAACGACAAGTGCAACCTATGGGAGATGAACTTGTGAATGCATTAAACACGGATGCAACATAGAGGGGAAAAGTCAATGAACAACATCAAAATGTAGCAGAACCGGTTGTGTAGAAAAACCCAATAATGCTCTTAACCATTCATTAAGAAACACCATGAACAATAACCCAACCAAGGGTGGTGAATCTTCATAATGATGACAATCATGAACTTGTTCAACCATTTGATGAGGTTGCATCTATTCAACAACCATGGTAATTTGCAACCCCAAGTTATAATCTACCTAGAATCGATGCATCTACACCAATTACAACATCTACTAATTTTCAAAACCAATCATCACATACCAACATTAATTTGGTATCCATTAATTCAAAGATGGAATGACTTCACCTACTCAATAGGTTGGAGCAATTTTGTCATGTTAACCAAAGACCATCTAATGGTTCAATTTCTATACCACATGTAAACCCTAATTTGTATCTAGCATATCGAACTGGAACAAAAGGATTTGATTCATCGATCTTTAGGGATTATATAGGTTATGTACTTAGAAATGTGTACCCAATACCTGAACAACTTATACCACCAACATATATACCAAACTCTATTGGAAATCAGTTTCCTATAATGGTTAAATTAGTGATTAACAACGATAGACAACCTATTCAACAACTTGTTGCTACATTAGTGCCAACCACTGTATAGGTTACTATCAATTTACCAACTTATGTACCTAGACGTTCTGATCATCAACCACTAGATGGAGGACAACCTAGAGATTCACCTAAAGGAAGTTCTAGCAAAACAAAATACCAAAAAAAGAAATGCCTAGAGGAAATCCATTAGGAGAACCACCTTTTAATCCACTTGTTGCATCTTTTGGATGGTTAGCACTTAACATGCGTATGTTTATTACCTTACTTAATATTAGTAACTATAGGTATGAAAAGAAATATTTTAATTAAACACAAAAAATTGTTGTAGTATGTGAGGAAAGTGGACATGTTAGTTTGAGTTACAATGTTCTACTAACTACACCAAAGCCTAATGTAGTACTTCAACCTATAATATCAATTGTTATAGTTAAATCAACATTAACTTGTACTAATTATACTAAAACTGGTCATTCAGTGGAGACTTGTCACAACAAGAAAATAAAGGTATTAGTTGTGCTAATTGCTATAGTTAAGTCTATAGAACCTATAGCAAGGACAAAAACCCAACCTATTAAATTAGGAAAAATACCTATTTGTTATCCATGTATAATTTATTCTAGCATAAAACATAGATTTGGAGAATGCCCTAAAAATTTTATGTATAGAACATGTTCAAAACTAAACTTGTTAGTTCTAATGCCATGACAACACCTAAATTGCCTAAAACCGACATGGTTCTAGTTAATGTAATAGTTGCTATTACCATTCACAATCAATAGTTAGAACAACAAGTGTTTAAGGAAAGGGAGCCAGTTAAAACTATAGGGGTTGAAGAATGGCAACAAGAAGAGCCTTTATAAGATTCTTTCATTGAGACTATTGGACAGTTACAACATAGTGGGGTTGAAAAACAACTTGTTACTATTAATGAAGGTTCATTGTAAAATAATTAAGTTGGATTGCCTAATAATCCAACCATGACTCAATTGATTGTAAGCAATCAAATTAGTGAAGTGAATCAGCAACTTGTCATTTCAGAACAGGTTACTATAGAAAAGACTTTAAAAAAATATTTAAGAGATATTAGTAAACAAGTCTTGGAGACCAAGTATACATTGAACTTGTGACAACTATTGTGAACGATTCCTAATATCAAATGTGACATTTTTAATGGGTTGAAATTAATTTAAACCTTACAATATTTTGGTTTGAACTAATATTTTAGTATAATGCCATGTCAATATACTAATTGACTAAAATTAGTTAGATAGTTTATTGACATGGCATTATACCAAAAAATAATTTAAATTTAACATTAGAGGGTTTAGATCATGTTAAAGGTTTTTTATCTAGTCATTGAAACTAGATCTACACCTTCCAATATCAAATTTGAATTGATTTTATGACATTCAATATGCCACATAAGTAGATTAAATGAACAATCACAATGATTTAATTTACTTGTGTGGCATAAATGTTGAAAAATCACTTAAAAATAAATATTGGAAGGTTCAAAATTATTCAGATAAAATGACAGTGTGTATTTAAAATGTACAAATTATGTGTATGTTTTAAAATGTGAAATGAATGCAACAGTTCTAATAATTGGGATGAGTTGATTTGGGTCATCCATCTTGATGGTAATAAGGTTTTGAAAATATTAATAAACATCTAGACCCTTGGAATTGAAATTCAACCTTCATTCATCCATTGCCTTTTCTCCTATGAAACATGGATTATATTTTCACACATATTTCCTTCTCGTGCACCTCTTCTCTTCACTCACACTTTCTTTTTCTTTCTTCATTGTTTGCACTTCACTTACCTTCTTGTAGGGACAATGTTATTTTGCATGTGAATTGTTTCCTAACAAGTTTTGTTAACATTCGATTGTTCAAGGCAAAGCATTTCAATTTCAATGTAGCAAGTTTTTGTGCAACCATGTTCAAGTTATCATTGATTTGTTAGATTTTAGTTCCAAGGAGAGTAAAGGTTTACAATCAAGTCATTCACAAAACTTTGACAAATGTTTTGGTGAAAGATGATTTTAGAGATTAGGTATTAAATAACTTTAATGACAACACTAAAAATTTGAAGGAAAAGTTTTCAAAAAAAGTACTATGCCTTCAAATGATATTTAATTGTTTCACATCAAATTTTTATGTAGCACCACAATTTCAATCTTCACCAATGTTGCTTTGAAGTTTTGTTACAAATCTTGATGGAACATTTTAATTTTATCAATTGTTGGGTTGTTCTTGCCATAAAAGACAAAGCTATCTCCTAACAATATGTTCAAAATGTTCATTGTGGTTTTTTCATTGCCCTACTTTCATAAAGAGGTCATTGATCATTGTTTAATAGTTCATTTGATTAAAGTGCAATCTTTTTACACATGGAAAAATTAAAAAGATGGGGATGGAATAAATCCATTTTGTTTGCAATGTTGCAAGACTTTGTGTTGTTCATTGCCTTAATATAGGTGCGATCAAACTTGCATTCATGCACTTTTGAAATTGATAACTTAAAACTTATTTCTATGATGGGGTCCAAAGTGAAAGTGGGAGTAACCAAAAAGATGGAGAATGCAAATGGCATATGTGGTGCTCCATAAACTAGAAAAACTATTGTAACCAAAAAAGAGAGGGACCCAGACAACAACCAGACCCCTCCACGCTCTACTGCATTGCTTGTGACTGGTCTAGCATTCCACACACACACACCAGCAGAACATTCACAACAACTTGCACGGACCCAGACTCCTCTGAGCCTCCTGCAGACACAATCCCTCCACAGGGCTTCCAAGATAGAATTTCACAATTTTGATTTGCACAAAAAGTGTCCGCC
>Ga0116227_10005254_pt1 | contig 27492 bp, 17 predicted proteins | sample S1TSphgellanicum_FD_89693 | JGI IMG/M metagenome (GOLD analysis project Ga0116227, IMG submission 89693) | Host-associated microbial communities from peat moss isolated from Minnesota, USA - S1T2_Fb - Sphagnum magellanicum MG | ecosystem: Host-associated > Plants > Peat moss > Unclassified...
GTGGGGTGTGGAGTGAGAGGTTTGTATGTATTTTTTTTTTTTTTTTTTTTTTTTTTTTTTTTTTTTTTTTTTTTTTTTTTTTTTTTGCATTGGCGGGAGAGAGCACGTTTTCAGAGGCAGGAGTTGCGCGGAGATTTCCAGGCTATGGCTATTTCGAGCTTGTTTCCTTCCTTGCATTCCGTTCTTGTCTCGTTTTCTGGGGAAGGATTTTTTGTTGTGTGTGCAGGTTCTCGGACTGCAATTTCTGAAGAGATTTTCGGGTCTGCATTTTCGGGTTAGTGCATTTTTTCTGTCAGCTTGTTTCCTTCAGCAAGGTTTTTCAGCGCGTTTCCTTCGGCGAGGTTCCAGCACGTTTCCTTCAGTAAGGTTCCAGCTTGTTTCCTTCTAGCAAGGTTTTTTTGTGTGTGTGAGTGTGTTTTGTGGTTCCGCGATGTCCGTGGGGATATTTTGGGGCAGCATTTGCAGCTTATTTCCTTTGAGCAAGGTTCTTTCCTTTTGTGTGGTTTTGCGATTTCCGTGGAGCTTTTGGGGGCCTGCATTTCCGGCTTATTTCCTTCAACAAATTCCCCAACTCGTTTTTCTGTAAGCGATGTAGAATTGCGTCTGTTGTGTTCCTGGTGGAAAGAAGTCCTTTACTTGTGTGTTCGTAATGGAAGCGGGATGTGGGAGAGTGACAGCATCTAGAGTGATGGGATGACTCTCTAAGCCATGGCGGGGTTCCCATCCCTTCTTGGGGGGGGTGTGTTTCATCTCCAGTTGGGAGAAAGAAGGAGAGGATGTTCCCAATAGTTCAAAAGTATACTATACTTTTAGTGTGAATCTGTTTACTGTTTACAATTTTACGTCCGTTTGGGACCAGAAAGTCCATTAGACGAAAGGTAGATCATGGGAGACAGAATGTCCTCTGGTACTGGCAGCATGCCACAAATTTGGCCAGGGTGACCGTGTTCGTAGTCTGCATGAGTTCAGCAAGAGTGCTCGTGTGGCATAGTGTGAATCAATGGCACAAACAATAGTTACTTAACAATTTGGAAAATGCCCCGGTAGAGACCTATCACCACATTATGGAACAGCACTCATCCTAAATAGGCTTGCCACATTCCAAGATGTGGAATGGGCCCATAGTACATTACAGATTCCTAAGTGGAAAGGGCGGTGTTCCATAGTACATCATTAGTGAACAAGCCTCTTTTATTGTCTAGTCATGAACATACAATGTTGGCATTGTGAAGTCAAGATTTGCAGGCCCATTTGAGCCTCAAAAATTGACTTAGATACCAATGGCATTGGGTTGGAAAGGCAAGATTCTTGCTTCAACTAGGCCTATGGGATGGGTTGGCAAAAAAGCTGCAGTCCATGCCACTAGAGTATGTGCTGATTCAATGCATGTCTAAGTATTTCTATATATTAATCTTAGGTTGTTGCTTGGAATCCAGTTATGAAATATCATATAATTGTTAGTTGAGGCTATTATTTCCTGATTTTTGGAATGTTCATCTTAAGATGTGAAATATTCAAGTCACAATATATGGAACCAACAAAATAACTGGATATAACACCCTAACACCATTTATAAGGTTACTAGTTATGGTACACCTACTTGGTCAATGGAGCTGACACATTGAGGTTCATAATTGTTCCAGGTGGTCATGTCAAAAGTCCTCTTTGAAAGCTATGGAAGTACCTTGCTTGAACTTTTTTGACAAAGTAAAGGGAAAGGGAGTCACACATGTTGTGAAATCCATTGGATATTTGGCAACTCCAACCCTAATAAGTAGTGGGAGCAATAGGACACCATAATGGGTGGCTCAATTACAAGACTTCAACAATACCCACACTGAAAAGGATATTTGTTGAAGTATTCATATAATCCATATGCTCCTCCTCTCTTCGTAAGTGAAATACTTGATTTTCTGAGTACCACTCTTATGATGAAAAACATGCCCTTTCCCACTACACATCTTGACAAAGAGTCAATTTCCAAGTGTACGAGTCAGTGTTTGTATACCTATGTGCCATTTCTTTGCACAAATATAGTTCATTCAATACCAACCCTATTTTCCAGCTTCAAAAGTTTTAGGTGTAAGAGCCCTCTTGTACAGACAAAGCACCATTATTCACAAACGGAAGGGGCACTTAAATTTTTTTTAAAATTTCCCTCAGTGCTTTACATGTAAGGGAAGGCTGGGCATCATGCTCTGAACCAAGGTTCAGGCCCAAGGTCCACGGCATACAAACTTGTTTGAAGCTTTGCAAATGACACTCTCTCGAGTGTTGAGGCTAGATGTTGTTGCCTTCCTCAATGGTTGGTTGGTTGGTTGGTTGGAAGGGGTCATATAAAAAAAACCCCTTTGCCTTGCTCACCCACATTGGATACTAGCTGGTAGTGTCAAAATTTAGGGTTTTTTCTTTTTCCCGGTTGGTAAGACTGAGAGTTTCAAGTGTTGTACACCAGGGAGGGTGGGCTAGTTCCATGATTTAGTTCTATTGAACTTTGATTGTAGGCCCACAACAAACTGGCTTGAACTTTGAATTTTGAGCTCCACTTTTGGAAAACAGACAACCATCTGATGTGGGCCTACAATCAATCACCACCATACAATCTCTGAATTATTGTGTCACTTTACCTTCTTTGAGTGAGGCTCCTTTGCAACTGACAGTTGCCATTCAAGAGAGATATATTTTATTTGCACCCACATGTGAAGCACATATCAAGAGCCAATTTCATCTCCTTTGTCATAGAAATTTATGATTATCTTCAATTTTATTTAGATTTTTTTTTTTTATTACTCGTGTTCATGTCACTACCTCGTCATCAAGGATTCCTCTTTAATTCTCACAATGCTTTGTTTTTATTATTATTGACAGCATGTGTCCATAACCCTCCTCTAGCTTGCACAAGCCATTGCGAGCGATTTTTGTAGTGTGCTGTCACACTGGGAAAAAGCATTCCTCATCTTTTCAAACATATTGTAGCTAATGCACATTCATCACTAGTTGATTTATGGCAAGTGATGGCATTTTTAGGTTATGGTCTTCTATTTGATTTGTGTATTGTTGGTGTTTAGATTGTTATGTTCTTTAGTGGCTTGTGTTTTTGTGCTTTTATTTGCCTTGAACTTCTTGTGGATGGGCTCCCATCCTTACTTTATTATATATAGGGTTTTTCTTCTTTACAATTTGTAGGTAAGTTGAAAAATTATTAGATTTGAACTCAGAGAGCCTAATTTAATTTGAGGATGGGATTAAATTTTTTTTTTTTTTTAACTCAAATATCTCCTAAGAAACTAAGGATGTGATATTAATAATGTTTATAAGTAACCCAAGAAAGATTAGGGTTTTTACCATGGTATGAGTGTAGGTGCTGGTCCACCCAAGTCTTTCCCACCTCTGGCTGAAGCCCTCCTACCTGTTTACAAACTTACCTTCCTTTGTATATACTTACCTATAAAGCTACCCTTCCCTCTCCCACACTTGTCCCTGGCTTGGCTTGTTGGAATAAAATACATTGCTTGCACTCTGAACCAAAATAATCAAGAAAGAATATTGTCCTCACAACCTTGTTGATTTTTTGTTTTATACATAACAATTTATGTGGTGTGACAAAACAAAAAAATTTGCAACCAAATCAAGGATTGAAAAGAGAAAAAAAGGGGAATATCTAGCATATATTATATATATATTATATACAATATGGGAATTGAAGGAATATTTTTATCCCTTAAAATGATGAAAGATGATAAAGGAACAACCGCATCTTCCTCTAGATGGTTATTGGTTGTCATTCCTTGTATCAACTTCTTATTGGTTTATCTTGAAACCTCTTTTATGTGCTATATCAACCTTGGTGGAAATTCCCTTGGATATTTGGAGCACCTATGGAAGTGGAATTAAGTAGGTTTTCATGGGGAGGTTTTACATAATAACCTTGGTGTAATTTCATTTGTGGGTAATTTTGACCATTTATTTCAATCAATCCCATTTGTACAATTAATGTAGCTTGTTGCTTGTTACATTATGAAAACCATATTGTTGTATCATTATGCCCTCGACCACATGTTCCACCTATTCCCAAAGGTAATGCCCCCGTAACATGGCTTTTTAAAATATTTAATTGTTGCTTTCTTTCTTACTTATTGGTAGCTAGTTAATGGATACATAAGTAAGTAGATTCTCAAAATCTATTATATATATATTTGATATATTCATAGCAAATTTCAAATATAATTTGAGATACAACTTTAGAGATCCTTAAAATATATATTTTTAATGTATTTGTAATATATTTTTAAAGGTTAGGTTCATGTCATAGTGGTGCAACTAATTTTGGTTATTATTGCAAAGTTCTAATAAAACATACATTCTTATTTTTTAATGTTAAAAAAAAAAAGAAAAATCAGTTGCATGGAAGAATGAAAAAGCAAACAATCACAAAATAGTTGTAACATTTTCACAAGAATGACCAAATTTTGTACAAGTTGAAATTGTTGACTTCCCATCATTTTTGACCTTGCTCCATCCAAAAGGTCGATTTACTGCAAGTTATTTTTTGCAATGTTACTACAAGCTCCAAGAAAGTCGAGCTTTTGCCAAGTTCCACCGTTCATATTAATCATTTCCAACTTTTACAATAATAAAGATCTTGCAATTGTGAGAAGAAACAAGGCCTTGTTGTTGAAACTACATTTTTTCCTTCAAAAATGGTAGATTGAAGGGTGGAAAACAAATTTGATTTTGAAAAGATGATTTTGGGTGTAAAAGGTTTTGTGCTCTTCACCTCATATGTACAATCATGTTTCAATATGTCAAAAAAATTATGTATTTCCAAAGGACATAAAAATGCACCTTGTGGATTACATTATACCACCAAAATGGGTTGCTAGAATTGTAAATAAGAATTGTAAATGCTCATATTATGGCATAGGGGTAGAATGATGGCTAAGTACGGAATTAAATAATTCAATTTAAAAGCCTTACCTTCATAATATTTTACTAAGGACATAAGTTTGAACTCATGAATAATTTAATTAATTATTTTAAGTTAGAATAATTGTAATATATGAAATTGTCTAGATCCTAAGGAAGAGGATTCTAAGTAATTTAATGGCTTGTTCATAAGGAGGATGATAAATGATAAGATGTGGCATAATACTATTGGGTTGTAGTTGATGAATGACAATGTTTAATAGATGTAGATGAATGGAGTTGAAAACCCATTCATTCTTTTTTGTAAGTACATAAAGGTTATGTGTGAAGCTTTGTGTTCATATTCTCTTTTTTATAATTCATGTTGTTATTTTGTGTTAAGCCTTGCGATAAACTTTTTGTGTAACAAACTTATGTTGCACTAAACTTATGTGTCCATTTGATTATTGAAGTGTGCACAAAAAGTAAACATACATGTTTTGGGTGAATGATCCTCATAAAACAAAGTTTTTAGGTGCATGTGATGAACTTTCCAATGGATGTAGTTCACATAAGGACTAATGCATGGATGATCTTAGACCAAATGTAAATTTCATGGCTTGTATTTTTCAAATATTTTGAATGGTGTGTGAATGTCATCATGTGAGACTTCAATTGTGCAACTTATTTATGCAATAATAAGAATTTAATTCAAAATTAACCCTCATAAGCTTGGATTCTTTGTAGGCTACAAGAGCATTGAATTGGATTGATAGGTCATGTGTGGCATGTGTTGTCATGGAATGTTTGGACTTTTGAATCAAATGCCAATTCTTTCAATAAATATCAAGATTACAAATTTAAAATAACTTTGAATCAAGTGAATTTTTTTTCACATGAGCTTTTTTCACATGTAACAAAGTTGTTTAACGAGAATTCAATGAGTAACATTCTATCTTTAAAATAATATTCTCCTTAATGTGTTAATTTGAACATGTTAAATCATTGTGGTGTGACAATTTGACGGCCTACCATTGGATGTTGCTTTTGTTACTTGACCATATCATTAAGGTTGTCAAGGCAAACACACCACCTATTTATTTAAATACATATCAACATCTTGTTTAAGTTGTATAAACATATATAAATATTTGCAATACAGGTCATTGCCATTCATCCCTAAAAAAAGGGGAAAAAAACCCCCCAAAAAATCTCAAATCATTTTACAAATAATAAAATTAAGGACTTATGATCATTCTTCCTTTCCATGTACCATTTGCACTCTTGGGTTAAACACAAGAATCAAAATGTGTGAGTATCAAAATTGGCATCAAAATCACGCTAATTATAATGTTGATGTTTTTAATGAAATATCATAATTGTTGATCTCAAGAAATCAAAAAACTAGTTTTAATAGAAAACCACCATTCTTAGGGAAAAAGAGAAAATAATAATGAAAAAACTACCCAAAACCCCGCGGTTTGTTGCTTGTCCTTTCATACAAACCACCCATTATTTGAGTTTTTGACTAACTTGGAACTATTGGTTTTTAAATTATAACTTTTTTTTCTTCCAAAACAACACGATCAATGATTTGATATTTCTTTAATTTCATTTTTGAAAATTATAATTAATAATAAAACCAATGACTTTTATTTTATTTTTCAAAAAACCTAAACCAACAACTTTTTTTTTTTTTAGAACTAGAACCAAGATTGGAAACAAATGTTAAAACAAAATGAATGACACACATGACATTGGTCAAAATGATAAAATTATGGATCTCGCGATGAACAAATAGAAATCATAACCATCCTTAATGAAAATTTCAATGCTATTATTAGTTATCAAATCATGAGTTACAAGCCATAACCTTCATCCTTTGTTTCATTGGTGACCTATTAAATAGGACAAGGTTGGTCCCTTGGCTCTCATTGGCCCAATAAATTCATAACCCTTCACTACATGGATGAACATGTCATAATCGCTCTTGATGTGGATGAATCATGGGCATCTCAATTCTTATTGAGGATGGTTATATCAACATTGGGTGGGTAAGAACCAGTGTTGCCCATATATATTGAAAATTTTCGATATGAACCCGGATAGTAGTTGGATATACATGTAATCATGTCTAGAATTTGATTTTTTTCAAACATTCATCCTTCTACATATCTAACACAAACTAGTCATGCAATAACTAATGCTCATCCATATTTGGGTGGGATTTGCCCATACCAATATGCACATCCAAGCACTCATGGATGGATATGCTCAAATATGCATAATATGAATATCCATATGCATATCTAACACATAACTAATGCATTCTAGCATATGATTGGTTAAGGATTAAGGATTAGGGCTAGATCGAGATGGCGTTCACAACATTTAGGGTTTAATGTTTTACATTTTGTGGAGTGCAAAATGCAAAAATATTGTCGGTAAAGTTCTAAGTGTAACATGCAAAATGCATGTCATTTGCAGACCTTGGTTGGATTTGTGATTTGTGATATTTTGCAACAAAGTTTGAATGTAAAGTGTCTTCTATCTTCTTGTCTTCTCTCAGTGGTCTTCTTCTTTTCTGTCCTCCTTGCTTCAAGTGCAGCTTTTTAGCAATGCATGATGCTTGCAATATTTTTTGTGAGGTGAGAGTGTGAACATGGTTTGAGGTATGAACTATGAACACTTTGCATCGGCACCTAAGGCCATTGCAGCCTTGCTTCCAAGTTAATGTTGCAAATCTACAACACAACACAACTCATTTGCTTCTTGTTTTGGTGCTCAAATTGTTGAGCTTCTAAATTTGCATGAACAATTTGTATTCAAGCACCACAAATGGGTGTCTTGAGGCAAGATCATCTTGTGTGTTGTTTGCCCACTTTTGATGGCTTAAGGGGAATCCCAAGTCTTGAGCAAATTGGAAAGCTCAACTATTTCAACAATGTTTTCTTTTTTCCCTTGCACATTTATGTCATTGCATGCTTTTGACAAGAATTGTTAGAATTTAATTCTCTTTGAGTTTTAGTTTTCTCACAAGGTGTAAGCTTGGGTTTTGCCGCATTAGATGTCCATACATTGCAAAGTCCTTGTTTTCGTCATTTGACTTTTTGGATGGATTTAAGGTGCATGACTTGAATGGGTTTTCTCGTGGGGTTGATCGAAAGCAAGTTTGTTTTGACAATGTCTTTCTTATGGTTTTTCAGAACTTTCAGTAGTTTTTTTCATAATTCCAATCCTTCTCTCTCCACACATGAGACAAAACTTCTTCCCCCACCTTGCCACAAAATTGTCAATCTAGAACATTTGTGAAGGTATTGGATTAATTGTTTGTTGAATGCCAAATTTATAATTACAATCTCTTAGAAGGATGAAGAAACTAGTTGACAAATCATTTCACATTAATCAGTAAAGGAGGATTTCCCACTTGTCTTTTGTACACAACCTACGATTGCAACCTTGTCTTGGTGTGTTTTAGAAGTCTTGGGTGTTTTAGATTTTCAGTGAAGGTCTAATTATGATGTTTTTCCTACACATTGAAGTAGGGATGATGTTGAAATCACACAATATAAGGAATGGACAATACATCTAAGCAAAGAAGTTGGAGGGGTCCTAGTCTTCAATCTTCAATCTTGATGGAAGTAAAAAAACTCACCACCTATCAAGACTTTACTTTTTCCCCATCTGAGAGAAAATTGGTTTATCAGGCTTTCATTTTTTTGGCTTGAGAATCATGACCTGATATCCATTGATGTGAATTTCTCCAACTTTTGTTTTTTTCATAGTTGTAATTGCTGGTTGCAAATGTCTATTGGGTATTAAAATCTTATACATTTTGCATCTCTAATCATTTCCACTTTTCCGATGGGGGATTTCATCAATGCTTGTTATGTAGTTGTACAAAAGAAGTTAATAGACATTTGGATTTGTATTGTATTTACTTTGCATTTTGACATGGTGAGCATGCGAGGTCAGAGGTTCCTTGGTAGCTGTTGTTGTTGCAGTCTCAACGGCCTTTTCTTTCACATATTTTGTTATCTCAATTGGGTGTGTTTGTGGGTTAGGTGGGATGTATGTGAGGTGTGGTTGGGGTTGGAAACTTGTGTTGCGTTGGGCAAGTCCTTTAAAGAATCGGGGTTTAACTCCCTCACAAGTTATTGGTTTTTTAGATGTTTTCTAATGCTCTAGTGGGCTAGGTCTATGACTGGAAAATTAATTCCAAAAGTCGGGACATATTCCTAACTTTTATACATATCTTGTGATGAGTGTGAGTTTGAAAATCAAAAAATGGATATCCATCAAAATGAAAAATAAAAATAAAATACATATCCATCTGGTCAACTATATTTGTAATTTTTTTTTAAAATTGTGCATATCCTTATGTTATATTTTTTTGAAGAATATTTTTATATAGGTATCCTGAGAAATGCCTCAAATCTTCATATCCTGGCAAAACTGGTCAGAACCAGTTCGTAGGATCCAAATTGGAACCTGGTTTGATTTTTGGAACTAGAACTAGAATGAAGAACTTGAGTTTATTGCACATGAACACGATCTCAATAGATCAACAAATGATTCTTTTGAAAAGGCCATGCATTTTGACCATAGGCCTTTGCATGAGTTTCAACCACTAGGTACATGATTGCATTTGTTGGCTTTTTAGCATATTGAGAAAGTACTACAATGGTCTAGTCCATACTTGTCTATTGTGCAATTAATTAATTTTTTTTGAATATGGCAATATTCAACCGTGCTAGTCCATACCTGTCTATTGTGCAATTAATTCATTTTAAAAAAAAATGGCAATATTTGAACATGCCAAATTTGGTGAGACAATCAATACACTCGTTTAAAAGAAATTCATGGGGGGTGATGAGAAAAGGAACTTTTAAAAACTTTGGGGAGCAAGCTAAAGGCTACTCTTTTGGCACCCGAGTTTGTGGGTGGAACGGGAAAAGGTTAGCCCGAGCTTCCTTGGAAAGAAAAGCCTCTGAATTGGCCATTTCTCTTGACCGCCCAAACAAACATAAGAGCAACTCCACCGGTTCTCAGGTTCAGCAAAATGGTTTTGGCCCAGCACTCTTGCACAGTTTGCTAAGGCTGGTGAAAGACACAGCAGAGCCTAACACCCATTGTTGATTGGCTAAAGAGTTTGATTGGTCCAGGTGGTTTGCTATTAGTAATCTCTCACCTATTTGCAGTCCCAATTTTAGTTTTATGGGTGGGATTGCAAAAATAAAAACCCTAACCGCGGCCCCCCCACCCCCCTCCACAAAACAAAAAAGAGAGAATGAAAAATAAATACCTCTGAAGATTCAACACCAATTATATTATTTTTTTAAAATGTTGAAAATATCAAATTTTGCTTTTCCAAAGAACAAATTGTTGTGAAGGAAAAATTATTGAAATCCTCAGAAAATAGTAGTGTATTTGAACTTTTTTGTGGAAATGACGAATTTTTTAAATAAAATATTAATTATTTGACATGCACGTGTCAAATTTGGAAGTTGCCAAGGTACTAACTAACTAGGGTTAGGAAAAAAATAAAAATCCCCAAATGGAAGTTTCGAATAGTAGGAATTCACCAAAAAATACACGTACAGAAATCCCAGCAGGAGGTATTTTGGTATTTTATACCAACTGCGAATATCAATACGTCTACGTACGCCACCCAAACCACCACCCACCACCACCACTCAAATTGAATATTCCGTATATTGTAAAATCAACGTAGACGAGAAATATACGACGCCATGTACGGGTACGGCAGCCTAGAGTCTCAACGGAATGGTGACCCGTCATTTTAGGAGTTGGGGCTTTGTGGCCGAGGGAGGGTAACCCTGCGAAACTTCGGGCTGTACTAAATGAGTGATCAGGACCGAAAGCGGAATATTGTCTCGTGGATGTGCGTCGGGTTACCCGGTGATGTGTGGGGCCGGTGTCTGGAATAAAGAGCAGGGAACGAAGGAGACCCGGTTTTTGGTTGGCCGTCTTGGGCTCGAACACGATTGCTTCCCGGCGCTTGCGTGTTCTGTTGGAATTCGTGATTTTGCAGCAGTCGGCAGATTGTTCGGAGGAGTATAGGTGGAAAGAAGTTTTGCAAACGTCTCATCGTAAGCTCTCTATCAGTTTTTACAGCGCCGAATTTGAGACAGATTTGAGGTCGATTGATGCTGGTTTTGGTTCAGTACTACTGTCGCGTCTTCTCTTGCAAACCAGGTTCACGGTCAAGGTGTTGAGGAGGAGGAGGAGGAGGAGGAGGAGGAGAACATGGATTTTTTGTCCTGTTTTTTCTTGGTCTTTTTTCTGTTCTGATATTGCTCAGAAGTTTGGCTTCAAGAAGTTTCCAAAGTTTTGGCTTTTGTGTGTGTAGGTGTGCGCGCGCGCGCGTGTTTGTGTCGGAGAGTCTTTGTTGCCACGCCCATGGCGAGTACATGGAAACAGTTTTAGAGAACAGCTTGAACTCCAACTGCCTTCATTTTCTCCTCCGACTCTCACAGCCGAAACATGTGAATTGTAATCTTCTGTAACGTTCTGGTTTCACAGGGGATTAGGGTTGCAGCAAGGTTTTTTTGGCAGGTTGATCTCCTCGTTTCCCTTCTTTTCCCAGATTTGGAACATTGATATTGCAGTCTTTCCTGACATTCCTGTCGGAATCTGTTTCTAGTACTGCCTCTTGTGGCTTTTGTGTGTGTGTGTGTGTTTGTGTCTGCGAGTCCTTGTTGTCGTGCCATGCCATGGTGAATACATGTAAGCAGGTTTAGAGAACAGATTGATCTCCAATTTCCTTGATCTTCTCCTCCAATTCTCACAGCAAAAACAGGTGAACTGTGATCTTTTGTAATGTTTTGGTTGCACAGGAAATTAGGGTTGTGGCATTGTTTTTTTGGGGCAGGTTAATCTCCTCATTTCACCTCTTCTCCCATCTTTGGAGCATTGATATTGAATCTTTTCTGTCAGTCTTGTCTAGATCTGTCTCTAGTACTGCCTCTTTAACAGCAGCAGATCAGTAAGGGTGAGCTGCTGAATGTAATATCCGATTCATGCTACTGAAGAGAGCAGTTCGAGTTCTTTCATGCAATTTGGTGTTTTTTAAGTTCTCAAGGAAAAGAATGTAAGGGATCCTTTCCCATAGTGTCTGTGTGAACTGGTAAAACCAGAAAAAAGTGTAATGGTTTGCAAACTTCATGCAGTTGAGGTGCTTGGAAATGTGATAGAAACTTGTGACACAGGGTTTTGTGTGGTTTTTCACCCTTAGTTTTGCACAGATTATTGTCTACTTAACTGCACACTCTGTCAGGGAGCTGATGAAGTCAGTGGGGGTGTAATAGCACTTAGTCACTGCCATTCATGATGAAGGTGATGGCCTGATACTCTGTGATTGACACTCACAAGGTGATCACCACAGTCATTCTTGGTGTGCTTGTTTTGGTTTAGCCAGATCTGACACAGCATTTGTTTGGTTACCTTACACACTGGTTACCTTGTGGAGATTCTGTCTGCACACACATTGATATTGTCTCTGGGAGAATGTAACAACTCCAGTTTTGGTTTGCTTCCACAAATGGTTTACATCCAGTTTGGTGGCTTCTGTTGTGCTTTGCCTATCGGTTATATAAGAACATTGTTATAGCTTAGGGGGGTGCAAAACCTTTCTGCCAATTTCATTTGATAAGTAACTGCTTCTGAATGCAGACTTTCTGCATTGACTCAGATTGTGAATCTTTACATCAGAATATCTGAGTTTTGTATGGATTTAACTTTTTGTCAAGTACGCAGCTTTGAGTCCACTAACACATGCACTTCTCTTATGGTGTATTTGGTTTTCCATGTGTGATCTCTCATCCAGGTGACCAAGTGCAATAAATTGGTGATGTATGCTTGCAATTGTTAGTGGGGCAACAGATCTTAGGTGCACTTATCTTATTAGGGAACTGCACCTAAATATAGCTTTCTAGGTCTGCTCACCTTTTGAATCCATTTTTCATTTTGCAGGACAGGACTTATAGGGGCCCCTGGAGCTTTTTCTCAAATGGTCATGGTCATGGCCACTGGATCTTGATCAGAGAAAGTGTTTTGAGGGTTCAATGGTTAGGAACTCATCACGAGAAGGATGGCTGATGGAAGGGCAAAGGGCTTTTAATCATCAACTATGCAGACGATTATGGACCATTGGGAAGCATACAGACACCAACATGAGACAAACTGGGCCCACTCTTTCTCATTCCAGAACCAGATGCAGCTTTCACTCTGACCAGTGGCCTCATGGGAGGTTTTTCTGCTTAATTTGGTTTGCCACATTATTGATCACCTTTGGGAAAGCAACAAGCCATAGACACAAAGGTGGGTTTCCCTGCAACATTCCTTTTGGCTCTTCAGCCTCCTGAATGGTAGAATGGGTACAAATACCTCCAAATGCTTGCCACCGTCTGTTGAAGGTTGACTGACTAGGATGTGTCCTGTGAGCAATGCAACTAGAGCATCACAATCATGATGCTCACATGGAGTCATCAGATGTGAAAAAGTGGATTTGTCTCACTTCCAGCTGGAAATCATTTGCAAGCTGCTCAACAAACACAGAATGCTGACTGCTTGTTAATCAGCCATCTCTTTGGTCTAGTGTGACTCATTTTGAACTGCCTTCTGGCACAACTTGTTATTTATGTGAAGGTTTTGATGCTTAGGTCTTTCAAATTTCTATGGTTATGCAGCTTGGTTTTTATGTTAGGTTTGAGTAGTTTTTCTTTTTTTGCAGGTGCTGTTAGACCTATTTTAGGTGTTAATCTGATGTGGGGTAAATGCAGGACTGCAACGGAATTTGGAGGGCTTCTTCTGCTCTGTTGATCAGGATGGTAATGGTGAAATTGAACGGGTTGAAGCCACTAAGGTAGGTGGAGTTTGTAATTTTTTGATCTTTCTCTTGTTGCACAAAACTTCTTTGCATAACTTAAGTCTTTATTGCTTTTGTTTACAGAGGGTCCCAGTTGGTAAGAATTGTTCTGAGTACCATGTTTCCCAGTTGCTACTATCCATGGTGACATAAAACTATGCCCGCTAGTCTGCAGGGGTAGGAGGACACTGCTCACACAGGATACCTATGTTTTCAGGGAGTGTTGTTGCTATTTTTTATGGCCTGTTGTGGGGACTAAACATTTCTCAACCTGCAGTTTTTGAAATCCCTGAACACAAAATTGGTGGAAAAATATGGGAATGGAGCAAAGGAAGGATCAAGTGATCTGTTCATATCAAATCAGTTTGAGGCTTTCAGCTATGGTGGTACCACTATCTCATCTGAAGAAATGATGGTAATGCTTAAACCTCATTTGGATCATTTCGTTACATTTAGTCCATTCTGTGCTATGAAGACCTCTATCATGACTTGTAACAAGGGGCTATGTGAGAAAGGGTTTGCGTTGAGTGAGTACAGTGAGTGCAGGCATATTGTGTTATGCCAAGCTAGCATATGGCTTGTACCGATCCCACCTGAATTTCAATAGCCAATCACCAGAAGATGTTATGTTATAGAGAAGAGTTTCCTTGGTTTCTAGTCTTTTTAAGATCTGAATTTGGAGGGGTCATATACAGCAGCATTTCAGCAGTTGTGGCATGCTTGCCCAAAATCAGGCATGTTCATCCAGACTTCTTTCTTCGTGTGTTTATCTAATTTGTATGCCCCATGCCAATTCCAGTATTTCATCGTCTTCCAAATTTAGACTGGTCAATTTTATAGGTTCTGAATATTCAGTTTTATAGGTCTTGTAGCTCAGATGGCACGCTAAATTAGTCTTCTGAGAAGAGAAACTTACTCTTAAGGGGTCTGATCAAACACACCAGAGGTTTGTTAATAACTCTGCCTACAGAAACTTCAAAATGTTTTAAAGGGCTTCTGAGGGGGAACTTTTCAAAGCCCATTTCATCCTTACAAGAACCACCTGTTACAAAGTCCTACATTACACTTCCACCTCAGCTTGGAGCTGATGAATTCAATAGGAACATTGTGGTAGTTGCTCACTACCATGCATGTTCTTTCTTAGGTCACTGAATGTTTGTGACTGGCACTACTGTTCAACTTGCACTTGGTTTCAGTTTTTCTCTGTCTTAGGGTTAGCTCTCCTCAATTTCCTGTTGGTTGACATTTAATATCTGAAAAGTATCAAGCCAATAGCCCACATGTTTGGGACTCATGACCACTGTGGAAGTGGTTGTGGGTTCAATTCACCTGAAGGCTATGTTAGATGTTACTTTCTATAGCCCACCCATGTTACCCTGTTATAGCAGTTAGAGAGTAACCGCCTTTGAAGGGAAACAGTAGCCCTATGTTGTGCTCAGCCATTCAGTTACTCCCAGTCAGCAAACTAAAGAGTTTCCCCATTTTGGGGATCTGAAACCTTTATAACCTTATTATTGGCTCATCTATCAATGTGATTAAGTTTGGAATGTTCTCAAATCTGTGGCATCATTCCAGTTCTGTACCATGTCCTTTTTGGGATTGGAAATCTCTATGGCCTTGTTATGGGGTCAGCTGTCAATTCAGCTTAGTGTGGAGAAGTTCTCAATACTTATGAAGATTTTGTAATATCAACCAATTCATGTTACATTCCCTCAACTTGAAACCTAAATGTAGGCAATGCCTATCATTCTCTGGGTGCAGAGAAGTGAATTCAAAGCCCTTCTCTCATGCTAGACACACAGAACTTTTTGGAAGTGGGTGCTGTCTGAATCCAAAAATGTAGTCATTAGTTTGTATGCCAACATGTTGATGGATGTGAGTAACTAAAAACTTGATTTGAGGTTCAGTTGGTCTGCTGAATGGGGCATTTAAGTGCTTTCATGAAAATGGCCACATTGGTTACCAGTGTGCAACAAGCATCACTTTCTCTGAAAGTTCTCTCCTATATGCAGCTACCATTCTGTCAAGGTCCCATATTTACAGACCAAAGTATGCTAATGTGTATGAATTGTCTTGTCCGTTGCTATGAAAGTTCAATACTGAACTTGATGTTTATTCTTTGTCAGGATCACTTGCAAAATATGATGACAGCCAATCATGTGGTAGATTGGGTCATGCATGGACTCCAACTCCCTCAATATGCTGAAGCATTCCGCCAGAATGCAATCATGGGGCTGGATTTCCCAGCACTCATTGAGAATGAGAGCAGGGCATTGGCTGAGGAACTCGGGGTAAATAGCCTTTTTCACCGCACCAAGATCACTCGTGCTATAGTACACCAGGTGTTTGGAATTGGTGCCACACCAGGGCCCCCTCTGGGGTTGATGTGCACTCCATCAAACTGTGGTGGTATACAATTGAACTGGGAGGTTCCACCTGTTCGTGGGTCCCCTCCTTTGCATAAATACCTAGTTCAGCGATGGAACATGTCTTCTTCAACATGGATCCAAGTTGCTGATACACAGGAAAATTCATTTTTGGACACAGGATCCCTCATCCCAGGAAAGACCTTCTCCTACAGAGTACAAAGTTGGGGTGGTCATGGACCATCAAAATGGATTTCAACAGATGGATGCATTGCAGGTGAGAATCAGTTGTTGGCATCCCCAGTGCATGCACCCTCTGACACAGTTGGACTGACTCTCCAGCCTCCTCAACCACAGGAGGCTGACTGTGTGGCAAAAACTCAGGATGAACAGCATATCCCGGACAATGAAAACAGTAGCACATTCACTTGGCAGAATTCTACAATTTTTTTGCTGGTTGCACTCCTTTCAAGGCATGCACTTTTTTTTGATGTCACCTCTGCAGCTTGGGTTCTATTGAAAAAGAAAATGTGGATGATATTGTGCCAAGCCTTAGAAAGTGACTATCTATGGTTGAGGACACTTGCCCGTTCTCTTGTAATGGCTTGTGAAAGCTGGAGGTATGTACAAGAGAAAATATGGACTCTTTCTAGGACTGGAGTTCAATCAACAATTGGCTTACAACAGCCATTGTTGGACCCCAAACCGGTGCAGTCTTTGATTCCTCTGTCTTCTTCAGAACTGGAATATATCAGAAAGCTACCAATCAGCCACAGTTCAAGTGCTGATTCTCTTAATGGGGTCACTCCCTCCTTCCCAAGTCTAACACCCACTGAGATGAGGGGGAGCTCTCCAAGCCAGACTGAGCTGGGGACAGAAACAGATGATGAAATAGATCAAAAATCAGTTGCAGCACCCACTTCTCCTCAACTGGAGGAACCTGCTCCCATCAGGTGGAGTAAGCACAGGTGAGAACCTCTCAGTTTGGTTTAGGCAATGGGCTACTGAAAGAGTTTCAGTATGTGAGGTATTGGGAGTGTTTTGTTCATGCTGAAGGCCAGGCTTAGGATTCAAGGTGAGGGGTGTTGGCATTACTTAGACTCCTAATGTATTGAAATAAGCCATCTTTTTGCTTTAGCTCTACAAGGTTGCAACTTTCTTGCAGGTATCATAAAGTTTTTGCTACACCTGTGAGTAAAATATTCTGCTGGGGAGATGCTGCTAGTTGGAAGATCATTAGCAACTTATTGAACATGCCTGCATTATGTCAGTGAATGTTGCACTTTTTCCCTTGCCATAACTTGACATGGAAAGGTGGAAATGCAGATGTAATCATGATGGGTGCAAGACAAGGTTTGATCGGTGGCATTCTGTCCAAGATTGGTGGATGAAATTCAACAACCACTACTGCCGAGAATGCCAACGAGTGTTTTGTGTGAAGCACACCCGTATTTCACCACATGGGGCTCGAGGGCAGTGTGGCCTTGACAGTAATTGTTATTGTTACACTTGCTTTGCGAGTTTGCCTTCAGAGTCAAAACGGAAGCTTGAAGATGTAAATAAGCTCCGCTTTGGGCCTTTGGCATCAGCAAATGATCATTCATTCCGCTGGCCATCATTGACGATCAGCAGTAGGAGTAGAGGGTCATCGGGATGAAGCAGTTTGCTGTGTGGTGCAGGAGTTCTGCTCTCTTTGAGCAAGTACTTCACAACTAGATAGCAAGTGTCCAACTGTAATGGAACTCCTGGATGGATTTCAAATAATCTTGTCTTACATGCCTGGGGTGACAAGTGGGGGACCAAATTTAATTCTTGATTCATGGATGGAACTCACCAACTCAACAATTCCTGAAGAGGTGGGTTACTGGTTGAAAAGGAGCTGTCTAGGACAAGTGTGCCTCATACAAATTCACACTCATGGTAAATTGTTGCTGCCAATCTTTTCAGTTGCAATATTCCTTCATAGAGTGATCACTTAGTGATAATTAGCAAAAAGTTAGTTTCTGGAAAGTACAGATTTGTAGTCAGCTGTAGATTCACAGTGTTAGTCCTCAGAGAAAAAGAGTTTTCGGAAATAATGTAGGATCAGTAAGGTGTTGTGTGTAGATGTAGAGGTGGAATCTTCCACCTTTGGTATGCTTTTGCAGGACATAGCAACACTTTCCCCCCAACACAGAGGATCACCCTTTTTCCCAGTGCAGAATTTGAACCAACCACATCCTTTGTATTATGAAGAATCAATGTGAGAAAAACGAATGACATACTTCCCGAGTTTTTCTCTAGGCTTTGAGCTTTTCCTTATGTGTGATGGAAGTTTGACTAGTTTTAGTTTGTGTGCAGGATGCACTACCGGTGGACATCTCCAAAAACCTCCTCATAAATTGTTGACCTGGGATGCCATGTGCAATTTCGTGGTAATCTGCAACCTGACAGCACTTTTTTTCTTTGCAGAATATTTGTTCCATTTTATATATGTTATTGATGATGGTGCTAATTAGTAAGGCTCATTCACATAGCCATGAACAAATGTGAGATTAGAATCTCAATATCTAGTGTGTGACAAGCAATTGTTGCAACATAGATAGGGCAATAGCACACAGGTGGGGAGGGGAGAAAAACCCAGATAGCCAGTTTCCATTATGTTATGGACCAATGCCAGCTTTTCTAGAACCATTTATGATTGTATCGTTTTGCATTAAATTCCAAGAGAGCAAGTATGGAATGGGAAGGTGGATGACAAGAGGTAGAGATCCTCTTTTGGGCATCATAACCCTCACTCAATTTCCAATAGATGGAATATTAGTGAATTCTGTAGGCTTTTTTTTCATTTTCTTTATTGGCTCTCTCTTTGTATCCTACTACGAAGATGTTTGGTAGTTATAAAGCCAAATGATTAAATAGTATTGAAAATTTGGAAGTCAGCATTGAAGTTAGCCAGAAATTCACCCTCCCTTTCACCCCCTATCCACTCTTTCAGTGGTCTCTGCAAAGTAAGGAAATTTTATTAAATTTTAGTATGAAATGCTGAAAGTCAGCATGTAATGCACAAGGTTCGAGAGTAATTATAGTAGTTGTACAGGTAGGAGCAGTAAAAATGTTTGTAGCCGCACTGGAGGTGCTCTGGAAAAAGGCAAGAGGGGACGAAACCCAGTTTAATACCAAAATTGGTGGAAAAATTAGCTTGCGTCCCATTTATTTTGTTCTGTAAAATTTCAATCCCAGTTATACATTTGATGCCCTATTATGCCAAAACTGGCCGTTCCTGCCCCCCAATTGCCTGACTTTACATATAACTTTATTATACCGCAAATATTGGACATGGATTCAGTGACAAGTTATTTGGACAGTCATGGATACCTTTTGTCAATAATCCCATGTTATGGATTCTTTTTTGGATGTAATGTTCAATATTTTTGGCAACTTGTTACTATTTCGTTTTTTATATAAAAATTTAATAATTTTTTTTTTCTACACTTGTTATAGACACTAAGTTTTTGATGCAAATTTATCACAATTTCCATCAAATATTTGATTTTTTACTCTTATAAAAGAAGAAATTACAAAAGCATTTTCAACAAACTTAAACCTGAACTTCCAAGATTGCCTATTTAACAGTACTTTTTTTTTATAACACACTTTGAAATTGTGAATGGACTCATTTGGGGGTTTTATTGATGTTTTTTCCAATCAAAATAAAGATAAGATGCACCACCATGGTAACATTTTGAAGTACCATAAGATGTGAATTTCACTGTACATGACTTGAACATTCATATTTCTACCTCCATAGATCTAATGCAACCTCAACTACAAACAATAGCAAAGGTTCAAACTAGACCCCTCTTGACTTCCCATTTTGGGCAGCATTTTTTATTCCTCTTTTTTGAAATCCTTCTTGGGCAGTCACAGTTCCAGTAAGTTAAGCAAGTTCCACCAGACAAAGAATTCAAGATTGATTTTTTCCATGGTCTAGAATGCATGTTTTCATGTGGTTGAACCTTCATAATTGACCTACACTGCAACTTTTTGTGCTACTTGGACATGCATACTACTCTATAACTCTTCCCCTATGAAAGCATTACTACTTTCCATATTGTGCCACCCCAAGTGTACATGGTGCAAGGAATGTCATATCTCTTCTATTGGAATCCTATAATGTTTGCTTCTTTGGGATGCCTACTCTACCAATTAGAAGTATCAGTTCAATTGGTCAAAAATAAGATGGGGTCACTCATGATTAAATGGTGTTCAAGGTTACTTCTGAAATCCATGACACAATGCAAATGACATCAGAAAAATGCACCTAATCATCATGCAAAGAAGAAAGGATGAATCAAAGATATAACAAATTCATCCACAAGAGGTTCATATGATTTAAGATCATTTTTCTGATGCATCTACTTACCTCATAGCCACCTGTTATCCTATCTACCTACCTACTTATTGGACCTGTCATTTACAGGATAGATTACCAAGGTGAAACCTGACATCATCTCAGTTGGGTTTCATGCACAACTTTAGTTGTATCAGGCTTCTAACAGATGGTGTACTGGTGGCTGTTGGGTCACACTGACCCAAGACATTGGGGGTTAAACACTAGAGGAAGTGATACACTGCTTTGCTGTTTAGCTGCCTACTTAATACCTCCAGCACTTCAATCGGTCTTTTGAATACATACATGAACGAATATTCGGCATAGGTTCGAGCATGAAGTGATAGTCAAACCACAGATGTTTTTCTAAGCAGCAGTTTAGGAAAGGAAAAACTTGAAATGGAAAACATGTTTCCTGCAAATGTGGCATACCATTGAACCAATTCCCTAGGAAGCCAATAACTGCATTTCCTCATCTTGCTTTTCCCCCACTTGAAAGTCTGCAGTTTGTGATATCATTAGATGCTTCAGTATCTTCACCAACTCCACCCAAAATGTGCCAACAACACTGAAAGCTATAATTACAAGCCACTGGTGTAGAGGCAGAGGAACGAGCTTCAGATACATCCTTACTGAACCAAGGACAGCAATAAGCACACCAAGACTGGCAGCTGCCAGTAGCCAGATGAGCATACCCACATTTGAAAATGGGCCCTTCTTAAGCAGAGGCTCACAGATGGTCCTCATGTTAATTGCAAGCAACACATGGGAAAAGAGCCAGGCAAGAAATGCACTAGTTTGCCCAGTATTTGGGTTGTGATAAATTCCATAACTGAAGCTGGAAAGGACCACAAATATTATGGATGCAGCAGAGACCAGGATGCCCCCCATCATCTGAGCATCGAAAAATTGTTGAGAGTGGTGTCGAGGTTGTCTCCTCATAATGTCAGAGTCTGCTGATTCCATGACAAATGATGTACTTGCCCCCAGGTCCATGAAGAGCTCCAGCACTATAATTTGGATGGCACTGAGTGGAAAACTGTTCCACACACAAACAAAATTCACCCAGAGGTGAACAAGACTGGAGTAGAACCCTTGAGCGACATTTCTATCTGGCACCTCCTCAACCATCATACGAAAAGATATTGATCCTGTACTTTCAGTTCAATTATGTGTTTGCATCTTTTCTCACATCATTTTGGGACCCAGTGCACATATAGAATGTGTCTTTTAAAACTTCTAGTTAAGGTTGATTTTCACTGTTTTGATGGTTACAGTTTGTGGCTGAGCTTTTAGAGACATCACAAGAATATTGAGTCTAGAAACCAAGACCAATGTCAGCAGAGTTATCTGCACTCAAACTATAGAGCTACTGAGGCTGAGAAATCTTCATATGCTCCATGAGGCCCTCCTACATAATGAGGTTCCTTGCAGAGTGGTCCTGTTACCCAGGACTAGTTCTGAATTGTACCTCTGCCAGAGGGTTCCAACAATGAAGAGACAGATGAGACCTAGCTTCACCCCAAGGTAAAAGGCTAAAGCCTTCCGCAGATTGTCAAGTAGGCGCCGTCCCTCAGCCAATGCATATGGCACCATTGCAAAATTGTCATCAACAATCACAATTGATGCAGCTTCTCTTGCCACATCTGTGCCCTTTCCCATTGCCACACCAACATCTGCCTTTGATAAAATGGGAGCATCATTGATACCTGAGTGTCCAAACACATTTTTTCAGGATGGAGGATTGCACTTGTTGGGAGCAAAATTTGAGCATTTGAGCCATAACAAATAGGCATATGTATACAGAGAGGGTAAACATACCATCACCAGTCACCAACACACACTTTTTAGACACCTGAAGAGCTTCCAGTATTGTGAGCTTGTCAGCAGCAGTTGCTCGAGCAAAAACACTTGTAGTGTCCAACAATATCCTGGTGTCCTCTGCCACCATGCCCACAAGTTGAATGTCTGTGCAAGAAACAGCTCCTGTATTGCAATTTGCTTCATACTCCTGGGCACTCAAGATTCCAATGGATGTTGCCACAGCCAATGCTGTCTTGACATGGTCCCCAGTCACCATGATCACCCTCACCCCAGCCTCTTGACATGTCTTCACAGCCTTGGCCACTCCATATTTCACAGGATCCTGAAAGCCTAGGAATCCAAGGAACACTGTGCCTTTGAGAACAGCATATGACCCACCATCTTCATTTGAACTGGTAGTAAACTCCTCAGCAGATGGTAGGTCCTTGTGTGCATAGCCAATCAGTCGAAGGCCTGGAAAAACACAAGAAAACAAGACTAGTGCTTCAGGTAAGATTCCAACATTGACAACTCACTGAGTGTGTTATGTCGAGCCACATTCAAATTCCAATAGTGTATACTTTTTGTTACAAAGTCCAAACAAGTAATACATCCAACTCACTACAACATGAAACAAATGCATTCATGGCAAGTGAACACATATTCACAATGCCAACTTTGTTTCATGTTTCAACAAAAATTGAATTTGTGGATCCAGATGGAACTAACCTCTAGATGCTGCTTCACTGACCTGGTCCTCCAACAGTTTCCTAAAAGCACCAACTGGGACAGTGCACCCATCTTGCAGCAAAAAGGAGCAATGCTTAAGAAGAAGCTCTGGAGCTCCTTTCACAAACATCTTCAGTTCTGCTGTATGAATTTGAAATATCCTGGAAGCAAACTTGAGAGTGGGATCAAACGGAGACTCCAACAGAAGCTTGGCTCCTTCTCTGACACTGTGTATGCTTCTGAGGTGTTGTTGGATGTGTGTATCTTCAGCAGTGATAGCACATTTGAATCGAGACTGACCTTGCTGAAGTCTAGCACCCAAGCCAGCTAGCACAGCATGATCGAAAACATCTCCAAGTACAGCTGTGAAAAGTGCTTTTGTTAGGATTTTTTCTTATGTGGCAATCATCCATAAGAAGATGTAGGAAAAAAGGGCTGCCTTTGATACATGATACGTCAGGAATCTAGAGCTCAGTGGTCCACAATTCAGTCAAAATCGTGTAATACGAACAAATGCAGAGCAATCAAAGTAATCTTCCAGCTTGCACAGCTACAGGACTGAACTCACATGAAACATTGCCAACAGTTGAAGAGGCAGGACCCTCAGTTGCTGTGAGGTCAATGGAGCCCGTCAAAGGTAGTACCTCCAAATGAACATCATCAACCTGTGGCTCTGTAAAAGGTCCTGGCTCCTGTTCCTTAGCAAGAGTACCAGTTATCTCAATATCCTGACCCTCATCTTTGAGTTCCTCACCTATCTCTGACATGAAGAGCCATGCCACAAACAATGGTGCAAAATCTGAAGAATTATGCCTATCAGTCATGACAAATCCCCCCTTCTTCATCTCATCAACAGACAGGACACCCGTGGCTACATGCCCCGAATAGAGGAGCAATTGGTTTTCTGTGAGCGTTCCTGTTTTATCAGTGAGTACAGTGTCCACAAAACCCAGATTCTCAGCTGCACGTAGATGCTTAACATACATTCCTTTCAAGGACAGTTTTTGACCCCCAACAGCCAAAACAGCAGCAATGAGGATTGGGAGTTCTTCAGGTATTGTAGCAAATGCCAAGCTTAAACCTGAAAGTAAAACATCTTGCCAACGCATGTGCTTGAGTAAACCCAGTAGTGCTCCAACTGCACTTGCTGCCAATGCAACCATGGTAAGTATCCATGCCACCTCTTTCATCACCTTCTGAAGCTTTGTCTTCTTATCTTTCACTTTGCGTGCAAGAAGTAAAACTTGACCCAAAGCTGTCAAAACACCTGTCTGGTACACTAACCCCACTGCTTTACCCCTTGACACCCGACTGCCTGCCATAGCAATGTTGGTTCGCTCTAGCAGTGAAACCTCGGATGGGTATAACATAAGGGCATTCTTCGACACTGGAGTTGACTCCCCTGTCATCTTTGATTCATCTACTTCAAAGGAATGTGACTGCAGTATTCGCACATCTGCAGGCACCTCCTGCATCATCATATTAAACCTCCCTGTTTTACAACATTCAGAAGCCCAACTGACGAAAACCGGAATTGCAGCCACAATTGTGATGACACAAGCTGAGATATGAACAACAAGACAATGCAATCAGGAAAAATCAAAATCAGCAACCATATTGTTTGTATAACTCAGGCACAAAAAAATCCATACCATGCCTGCCTCCAAATGTACAATATCACCAGGCACCAGATAACTTGCTGGGACTCTCAAAACTTAGTAATCCCTTCTGACAAGTGCATCACGGGGCACAGAGATCTTGAGACTGGCCAATGCTTGCTTGGCGCGCCATTCAGTCCCAACCTCAGCGGCAATCATGAGGAAGATGACAACAAATGCCGTTGCACCTTCTTCCAAGCTTCCAAACATGACATACAATATTCCAACACACAGCAACAGGAGCTGCACACCAAACTTTATCCCATAAGTGGTTTGAGACAAAAAGATCTAACAAGGTTTTTTGTAGTCAATTCATGGTACCAAGATACAGCTGTTGTTGCTGCAACTGTATTGAGTTCTAATCAAAGAAGAAAGATCAGAAGATCACTGACAGGAAAAAAAAATTCTCATCACATGTTTCCTCTTGTTTTCCTTCAATAGCAATAGTAGTAGCAAGCAAGGGATTTGTTGCATGATGGCATGGTGGTATGATCTCATGCCACGCCATTGAGGAGTAGCTACAACCAGCATGTAATCAAAGCACAAATCTGCTTACCTGAAGATTCCCAGAGCAATTGTTGCAGTTTGTGAAGAAGAATGTTCTGCAGAAAGTTTGACAAATTTCCAGAAAGAAGCTCAAACTGGAAACGAATTTGAGGGAGGTAAATCAGAGAAGCACCTGAGTGGGCTCGTACATCTCTTTGACAACGAAGCTGAAGTAACCTGGCATGTCCAGCACCTCAATGCGGTTACTGCCATGCTCTTTCATGCGAGCGACGGCTTCAGAGGTCGTTAATCCCCGCGATGGCTGGACGCCCAGTTCTTGACAAAGCGAGGCAACGGTGCGTGACCAGGGTGGTGGCCAGATTCTGCACCCGGCGTTTATCTCAATCCTTCTCTCTTCTTCGCCTTCCTGGTGACGCTTCTTGCTCCTCACCACATCGAGGAGCATGGGAATGGTGAGAAGAAATCCCAGAACGCCCAACACCGCCACCCCCAAGAACAAGTGAGGTAGCTGTGAGGGGCTTCTTCTCGTAAGAGCTCCGAGGAGGCCGAGGCCGGTGAAAGAAAGCGAAGCCGCCGCCGCTAGCGTGGGGAGCAGCCATGACTTCCACATGGAGATGGACATGCTCACACCAATTCTTCTCTGAAAACGATGATGTTTGCCTGCTTTCTACTCTTGCTTTCAGCCAAACCCAAAAGTATATCATGATCCAAATGCATGTTCCAATATTAGGAATCAATACTAAGGATCCAAGTCCCTTGAGGATTGATGTCTGACCGCATCCAATCTCGAGAAATGCGTACTGTAAGATGTATGTGGTGTCAGATCCAACCCTCTCAGACTCGGTGTCTGCTCAGAACTTGGTCTTCTCAGTAGGTAGCTTTGAGTTTTAAGAGCATTTACATCCCTGTGCTGAAAGGCCCCAGCATTCAACAAAATTAGCAACATCACCTGGCTTTGCATTGTCTTCTTGCATTGCAAGACAGAAGAACCTTCAAGCTGATGAGAATGTCAGTTGACAAAAAACATCAAGCCCACCCGCACATGCTCTTGCTCCCACTCTAGAGAAAATGCCTCATTGCAAGGTAGATCAATTTTGGTGCAAGTACAAGTTCTCGCAGATGCTGGTTTAAATCTTTGGAATTCTGATTCCATCATCTAAACATAGTTGCAGCTATTGCAATACAAGTTGTTGCACAGTCCAATCAGTTGGATCACATATCATCAATCAAATCTGGGATTACAAGAAGTCTTCATTGCAAAATTGTGAATCTGTCTCTAAACAGGCTTACAGCTTAATTCTCAATGGGAATGATGAAGCTTCACAAGATCCATCACATATGTTACAGATATCCATGCGGAGCAACACTTCAAAACAATGCAACTATATCTGGAAAGTAGGATCCAGTGCCAACTACTGAGTTACTCCTTGGTCATGATCCTTGAGCTCAAGCCCGCAAGACATGCAGGAACTGATCTTAGAGTGTGGAAGTCATTACCAACAATCCTCCAGGATCTCCACTCCATTTCAAGGTGGAAAATGTGTACATGAAAAGCACCCACCTGAAGAACATTGCTAGGATCAATTCTGGAGTTTGTACAAAGGTACAAATTATGTACATGATTGAGATCTCTCTCAAACTGCTCTAGCTAGCAATACTATTTACATTTGGAAGATGTATCAATCTGATAAAGAGCATCTTTAATAGCATCTGGGTGAGTAGACACGTTTGTTGCCAAGAGATTTCCTAGGGCCTGCATTCAGGTTTCGCAGTTCTTAAGGTTCTTGTCATCTAGGGTTAAGATCAAGGTTTAAAGCATAATTGGTACATGATTTTTCCCCCCTGCATTTATACAAGAAGACAGATTTGAAGAATTGAGGTTGCATGTAACTTGGCTTTCGTTGAAGATTTGATGTCCAGTGGATGTGCTTGCTGCTATGGAATCCTTAAGCGAAGTCGATCCCTGGATCTTAAGTCTGCCTGCTTCAACTAACCCATAGGTTCTATGTTACAATAAGAGGAAAGTGTCTTTTGAGATGTTACTGGCTACATCCCAGACCTCATGACAATGGATAGATCATAAAGCACAAGGGTGATTTCTTCAATATGGCCACTTATCACTGCAGTTGAGAGAAAGAGAAAACCTGTCGAACAGGTTCAGGTACACGATGCAAGCAGCAGCAGCGAACAACCGCAACAGCTGTGTCAAGTGAGATTCGATGCCCAATGGAGATGAAAATAGGCTTCTGACATCCTTCATGA
>Ga0116227_10005255_pt1 | contig 27489 bp, 26 predicted proteins | sample S1TSphgellanicum_FD_89693 | JGI IMG/M metagenome (GOLD analysis project Ga0116227, IMG submission 89693) | Host-associated microbial communities from peat moss isolated from Minnesota, USA - S1T2_Fb - Sphagnum magellanicum MG | ecosystem: Host-associated > Plants > Peat moss > Unclassified...
GCCAACCTATCTGTTGGGCAAAGAATGTATCAGCTATAGACTCTGCAATAGAAGACAGAAAGGGTTGGGGAAAATGCAATGAGCATGACTCTGCCAACCTATCTGTTGGGCAAAGAATGTATCGGCTAATATCTGTCATTGGGTTGCCAATTTGAGTCACAACTCATGAGACTAGACCTTTGCCAAGGCTTTGAGGAGAAATTACAAGTATGCTGATGCCACCAAGAGATTCATTGTACTCATTTTGAAAAGTCATGTCATTCTCTGTACAACAGCATGTGAGATACCAGATTAATTGTCCATATAGTTCATGCTACATCAGTAACAGAATATGGACTCATGAAAACATTGCTAGTTGAAGGTGAGGTCCAATATGTGACTGAAGAAGGTGACAACTGCCAATCAAAAATAGGTCAATTTTCATAGTTCACATGCCCCCTTGAGTTGCTTTGATTGCCTGCACATTGTAGACATGCAGCCTTGTGTTCCATGTGCATTGGATTCTCTCTCTGCTGGGACTTATGGAAATAGTATAACATTGACTCTAGTCCTGGAAGATGTGAGTCAATTACTAAGCAATTCAAGTATGGTGGTCCTTTACTAGCAAGGTGATAATGTCATGTGCAATAGCCAAAAACAAATAACATGCAAAAGGAGTGGCTTCCATATTTAGTGCACTGAGCTTATCAAGCTAGTTTTAAAATTGTGTCTCCTAGAACACTGCACCTATTGCACTGAAAGCTATAAACAAGCTATTTGAGTTTTGCTGCCATCCCGAGTGAGTATATTTTCTCAGTCCATATTTTTACACCTTCATGGGCTGCAAAAGGTTGGAAGGCAAACTTCTTGTGCAACATGTGTGGTTCCCATAGCAGAGGAAAGGCAGCATGACATCTTTGGCACGTGAGACCCTGATGTTGGATAAGACCTCTGAAGACCAATGTTAACCTCACTGCAACCTCCCACATTGATTATTGACCAATTCTGTTCACAAATCCAACTTTCTCTAAACCTAAACACTACACACCCATCCATCACTTTGAGCATAATTTCACTTGTCACTGAAGGACAGAACTTCTTGTAAAGATCAATTAAACTTAGTTCAAAGACCAAAACCAATAACTCCACACCAAAATGAACTCTCTAGAGTTGTATATACTATCCATTGAACAGAAGACTATGTGGCACACATGCATAAAAACATCCATTCCTCACCCTCTACACACTTCGAATATGCTTAGTAATACTATAGTCAGAAAACTTCCCTCCAAGTGACTGTTCGCATGTTGAATGGTCAGACCTTGGACACCGATGACCCTCAGCACACCTTTTGGGATTGCCCCTGCCGTTACACAGAGGAAAAAATGCTAGCTACAACTCAACACTTGTGAAAGTGCTTCCAGGGATGTCATATTTTTTCCTGCAGAAACCCTCAGCCATTATCCAGATTTTGCATTGTCCAACCCCGCCTATTTCAACACCTACAAAGGATTTTTTGTGAAAAAATTGGCCCAAATTTCGCCAGATTTCCAAAAATAGAAAAATAAAACGAAGGTTGAAACAAGGATCACAATAAAAAAAAATAGAAAAATTAATCGCCAGCTTTCTACATCAGGTTCCTTCATGTAGCCAAAATATAAACAGATCTTAATTTTTTGTACTTTCACATGTGCTTTGTGGCCAAATTTGGCTAAATCTTCTTGTGGATGATCGCCAGTTTGGCTACATCACAAAATTGGGTAAAAAAACCCTCGCACTGAGGAGGACCAGAAACAGAGAAACAGATAGATAAGGGAGAAAAGCAGGCCGACCCAAGGCAGCGATGGGGGATTTCATTAGCCATCGCCATTTGGGATGCTCGTTCTTCAGTCGAGCAGCTCCCCGCAATGTTCTTGTCTCCAGTAAGCTTCAAGTTTCCTTTTCTTCCCTTTTCTTTTCTGAGTATTTCGAATGTTTCCCATTTCCCCATATCTTCCTCGCCTTCACAATTTCAATGGACAGTCAACGGCCTTCGGCTGCAATCAATCCAATGTGCCTGTCCCACACAGCAGACCACATTTGTGGAAAACCTAGAAAACTGCACCATGTATGCTTAGTAATGTGCAAACTGTAAACCCTCTTCTCTTTCTACAGATTGTTTATAGCCTTCCCAATTCATGGTTCAATTTTGCAACTTTCATCAGGTTTTGTGATCCTGTCTATATTTTCAGCAGCATACACATTCTGTAGTTTTGTGATGAATCTGGATTCTTTGACCTGATTGTTGATTGAGTGAAGGGTTTGTATTGGATGCATGGTAGAACTTGTGCAAAAGTGCACAGTAGGATTTTTGGTGTTCTCACATTGTTGAATTTTACTGTGGAATTTTATGTCAGGACATTGTGGAGGACAAACTTATGGGTTTGGTGTAGCACATGTGACAGGAATGAACAACATTAGGGTTTTGCAAGCAAAGGGTGGAGGTGCGGAGTTCAGAAGAAGAAATTGAGTTAGAGAGTTAGAATTAGGTATAGAGGTCCACTAATTTGAGGGTTTAGGGTTAAGGGGTCCTCTTGGTAAGAAATCAAATTTGTGTCATCTTGGTTTTGCAGTTTTGGTTACTCCTCCTTGTTTTGTGTGAAAGTTGTGACAAGATTGGAATTGTTGCAGGTGTTGAGAATGGCCCACCAGAGGATAACTACTTCAGCAGAATCAAATCGGTATACATTGTGAACCCTAGCTGTCTGTTCAAGGTCCATTTGCCCTGTTATGAGTTTACTGATCTTTTCACAGGAATGAGAGTTGCAATGTGACCTGTTCCATAGTAACAAATGTTACCAGCCCTTGTTGAAGAACTCTGTTACTGAAGGAATGGTGCACCTAATATCAGGGGGAGACAGAGCCCAACATTCCTTGTGACTCATGCAAAGGCAGGGGCTGGCTACTCTGTGATTTTTGCAATGGCCAAAAAACAAATGTGCAAGTGAGGGCCAACCGATTCTACCGACGCTGTCCTACTTGTCGAGCTGTAAGTTCTTGTCTCTGCTAAAATCAAACACAACTCCTTTTAAGAGTGTTGTTTGAGCTCTCAAGACAGTTCTCAAGGTTGGTAGGTTTGGTAGTGCGCATTCTTCAAGTGCACATAAGTAACTAAACCTCCAGTAAGCTAATGGAATGTGCTCTTGTTGGTTGGTTTATCGTGAGCAGGTTGGGGTTCTCATCTGTCCTCAGTGTAAGGTATTCAAGTGTGTCACATTTGCAGATGGAACTGATGCTGGTCTTGAGTTGTAGAGATTCTACAGAACTCTTCATCTCATAAGATTTTTCATTCCACTTTTGCGTGTTTCAAAGTGTGCTCTTTGTATTGTCTGATCTTCTAGCTGAGTGTAACCATCCTTTCTGGCCTATTGAGAGATTAGTCACTGATGAGTTGTTTAAAGCTTTTGTCAGCAAGAAAAATGCACAGCTCATCAAGGAACCCTTTGATCTCTGGAAACAGTTCCTTAGAACACAGCAAGATATGCATACTCAGCAACCCAATTTTCACTGAATTTGTTCAGTGTTCAATAACAAAAGCATGGCACACATGTGAAAACCTCTGTATTTATTATTTATTGATTCCCTCTCCAATTGCTACTGCAGAATGTGGCCTAGAGATGAATTGGGGCCACCTTCCATGGCAATGTAATTTGGCCAAAACTGACACAACATTTGTTTGGTTACCTTACATGCTTTTTGTATACTCCCTCTCTCTCCCAATATCTATGAGGTCATCTCTTGTGGCAAGCTGGGTATGCATGAGGTGCAGTCACAATGCATGGAAAAACACCCAAATACTTTCTTTTTGAGGGATTCACAATACATTCTAAAATTTACTGATCAAATCTTGCATATTGAACACAGAGTTTGCAATCCTCTTCAGTTCAAATCTATAATGTAATGACTGATAAACTGGCAGAAATCTATATCTAATGTGATATTGCCAAGTCAAAGGTGGTTTGCAAATGAATTCATTTTCAAAATTTTGTTTTGATTTTATCAGATTTTTTAATAATAAAACTGCAAAGTGTTTTTGAATTTTTACTTCAAATGTTCTGACATGCAGAATTAGGTTAGAAATTGCACTTGTGCAAACAGGCTTTTGTAAGTAAAAGAAATGAAAATAAAAAAAAGGCAGAAAAAGGAAAATGATGAACATACAACTCGATCAGAACATTATGGAGCTGGCAGATCTAGACGGTGGAACATTACTTGGAATTGACAAGGCAGAAAAAGACTCCCTAAAAGTGTTGCAACATGGAAAGGCTTCCCCTCATGCAGGGGTGTTTCCTAGAGAAGCTAAAATTCATGTGAGGATAATAAAAACGAAAGATATAGAAGATAATGAAGAGGAAACCTTCAGAGATGGACATGTTCAAAATGTCATATTTGAATCTTTCATTTTTGCAATCTCTTACTAGGAGATCCTGATTTCGTCTTAGTTCCAGAAATATACAATGTTTAGGAGCAACCAAAAATTCCATGGTTTTGACAATGTTACCAGTGTAGGTTCTTGGTCACCTAAGGATTATGCACCACATGCAGTTTCACTTTAGCCTTCCTTTTGTGCAGACTTTTTGTGGAATATGCCAGGTTTGTGGGGCCCAGTGATGACGTTCCGCTGGCGTTTTCGTCATGGGGCTGCATACTGCAATACCCAGAATTAGTATTCTTACCCTATCATGCCCAATCGACGGTCGCTATTGCCATAACGCCTTTTGCACGTGTCTGATGTCTGGAGTAGAGCAGAGTTTCTGTGGTCATGGATTATGATGGAAGCGTAAATCACCCCAAAATTTGTATGATTTCAAGTCAATGCTGGTGTGTCTTCGGAGGAAGTTGGTCCATTTAACTTCTCATTTGTGCGGGCTGCATGCCCAGAGCCCGCGAGGTTCCTGGGTCCCAGTAATGATGTTTTGCGGATGTGTTCTTCAAGCGGCTGAGAACCCAGAGTTATTATTCTTCTTCTATCATGTCCAAGCTAACATCACTACCAACGTCATGCATTGGCCCTTGAGGGAATTCATAAGGCAACCTTTACGTGTCAACAACTGGATGATACCTTCTTACATCACCAACTGATGTGTTGTTGTCTTGTCTTACGCAAATTGTCACAACATCTTGGACCTCTTTTGATTTCACTCCTTGAATTGTGTAGCTTGGTCCATGCTAATTTTAATTAAAGTGGAATTTTAGTGCTTTAAGGTTGTGCATCAAAGTTATAGAACCTGATATAGTGAACATGATTCTGTCTGTTGATGAATTTAATTTTGTCCATGTGAAATTCATCCACACAATCAACACCATATTCATATGATTGATTCCATCCATGAACACAATTTCATTCATGTCATCAATGTCTTCATTCATGTAATGTTTTTCATCATCCATGTTATCAAATTTCATATATGATTTCATGATTCAATGAAGTTCATCCTCAAGGCTCATACATATTGAATTTCATCCATGTAATATAACAATTATTTTTTTGGTGCAAATTTTTGCAAAAAGGCTCATGGAAATTAAGGCCTACGAAAGGGATAAAAGGAAAATGAGTTCAAAAAACATTGATGGCATCACCAAATTTTTACAAATCATTGATGTGTGCAATTGCAAGCACCCTTCCATCATGACAATGCAAAACTTATTTGCATAACTAAATTGTTTTGTCAATCCCATTAAACATTGGTATGATGGGTCTAGGTGAGAGATGACAAATTACATGTGTGAGCAATTGTTGTAGTTCAAGCAAGTTTTCTTTCTTTGAGTGTAGATGAAATTATTACCATTGACATTCAATCTTGCTTTCAATACATGTGTATGTGATGCATGCATGTAAAAAAAATCTTATTCACATTTCAACATTTTTTGAAGGTGGAAATGTAGATAATCTTACTATTGCAATTGTTCAATCCCTCATGTAACAAGGGGGTTTAACTAAAAAAGAAATAGACACAAGGCTCATTTGTTTTAATGTTGACAGGACCTCCTTTCTCGAAGGTAACCACACTAGAATGACATTTCAATTGAAGAAGGAATATTATCCTTACATGATGGGACAATATTGCATGACCCATGAGATGAATCTTGATGTTCAACTTTTGTCAAATTTACCCATGGTGGTTAAATTGGAAGATTTCTTACAATCATTGTATTCATATTTCTCTAGCTCCCCTAAGCAACATTTGAAATTCATTAAACTTGCCGATATCATAGGAACAAAGAGGTTAAAAATTTTGCGAAATGTGAAACCTCCATGGATAAACATGTTAGAGCCTTTGAAACATGTGATGGTGAAGTAAAAGACATTGGTCATAGGATAATGTTTATGTTGCTCAAACAAGGTTGAATCTAGACTTCCTTTGTGATCTACACACATTGTTAGGTTTGTCTTATTTACTATCATTGTTGAAGGCAATCAATGCCTTGATCAAATTTGCATAATGGAAAGATGTCTTCATCTAAAACTTTGTAACAATAATGCAATCTTATAATTAACTATCAACATGAACACTTCCAAATGTTTTCAAATGTGGTGAAAAATAATTCCACCACAATCCTTCAAAGTGGGTGAAACTTTCACTATTGTAGGTTGCAAAACCTTTGAATGGTAGCCATTTAAAATTATCAATGTGTTTCTTTAAGCTTGCCATGAAGATGCAAGCGCCAAAGGCCATGGCTAAACCATTTGATATTAATCCAATGATCAAAGTATTGGGTGACAATTACCAACAATGGCTTGCTCACTCAACGGCTAATGAATACTTGAAGCATGCTAAAATTGCAGTGTTGTCAATGTTTGGATTTGTAAAAGATGAAAGGACTTTCTCCGCACTTGCATTCATAAAAGAAAAATTGCATAACCAATTAAATTAGCATTTGGGAATAACTATTTGCATGTTTGCAAAAGAATTTTATACTCAAATTAACTTTTTTTATCACAAGGTCACTACAACTTGGAAAAATCAGAAAGTTTGGATTGATCCTACTACTTAGCAAGTTATGCTCTTCTCACAACCCAAGCCTCCAATGTTCATGCTTTCACAATTTGGAGAAGTCTGGTGAATCGTGATTGTGTTTGGTCCCTTAAGAGGTTATGAGGTTTATTGACACTTGGATGTGATGGATGGGACTTTGAATTGCATTAGGCAAAATTTGATATCAAATTGGGGTTCAACTTCCCCTCTAAATGTTCGTGTTTGATTTGTACAGTTAAAATTTTGAACTTGGATGTATTAATATCATTTTTTGTGTTTATTTCCTTCCTTTTCAACAATGGAGCCACATTCTCCACTAGTTTTTTTAGTGAGCGCTAGTTAGATTGACTTGAAAAAAATTGTGAACATCACTTGAACTTATTTCTTATAACCACTTAGGGCTATTTTGAAATATCCATGTTTGCCAAAAACTGGTTGTTGATCAAGAAGCCACTTAATCCCCTATCAAAATTACAGAAGAAGCCTAACACATATCCTATTGCATATCAGAGGACTTGTCCTATTGCCACTTGGGGACATTTTATATTTTATTTTTAAAAAATCCTGGTGTGGTCCATTGCCTCCATTATGTACTTACAGGCTACTGCAAAGATGCCTTCCAGGTGACTGAGTGAGTGGTACTTAATACTTATGCGAGCGAAAAAAGCCCTCTCCAAATGTGAAGTCGAACTCTTAGTTGACGATTTCAAGGGATAGCTCTCCTTGTCCAGCCTGCTCTGCAATTGCTGAAGGACTAGTTTTTTTCAGAGCTGTAGTAGTAATTCTTTGCTGAGTCCACCCGTAATAGTCTAAGAGGAAACACAATCGACATCGCCTTTTCTTCTAGGAGGGCTGAGAACCTATGGCTGATTTTGACCAACTTGTCAAAGCCCGGCATTCGACTCGCAAATTCCTGTCTACACCGGTGCCACGAACTTTGCTCAACGAATCTCTGGCATTAGCGCAGTTCGCACCGTCAAATTCCAACATCCAGCCATGGCATGTCCTGATTGCGGACGGAGTCCGAAGAGATCGACTTAAAGAGGCGTTGATCACGGAAGCCAAGCGAGCGGCCCCCAACATCCCTCAACTACCGGAGGAGTTTAAGCACTTTCGACAGGAACTGGGAGCAGAAGTGTACGGAGCAATGGGGATTGCGCGGGAGGACAAAGCAAGCAGAGCCGCGGCAGTGCTACGCAATTACGAATTCTTTGGCGCACCTGTGGTGGCAATCATCTGCATACACCAAGATCTGGGACGTGCGGATGATATGAGTGTTGGAATGTATGTGCAAACCCTCCTGTTAGCGCTCACCGAACGCGGCCTAGGCACCATCTGTGAGGTATCGCTAGCGGGCTACTCCGACATACTGCGCACGGAGCTAAACATTCAGCCGGAGTTGGCCATCATTTGTGGCATAGCTATTGGTTACGCGGACCCTGACTTTCCTGGTAACCATCTGCATGTAGGTCGTGCACCTGTAGAGCATAATGTTGTTTATCTCGACTCCTAGTGCCTCCCGCTTACCAAACTTACATCCGTATTTGCTGTCCCACCTTGTTAGGGAGAGACTATGAGACCATGTAGTTTCCACCACCCACTTCAGGAATGTTCACCATGTGTTACTGTGAACTATGAGCTCATTTTCTGGGAAGTATTTCATGGAACATATCTTATTTTAACTGTTGTTGCTGGTTTGAACTTGCCATAAGGGGCAGAGCGAATACGTGACGACCAGGTGCTTGTTTGTATTACTAGTGTATCATACTCCCTGACCACAAGGGAGTGGAAAACAAGACTTTGAAGTTGTGATCTTGTGAAATAATTTATGCAGTTTGTGGATAGATTGGGTTTGGTTCCTAATTGAACATTTGTTGTGTATACTGATTGCATAGTTGATATGAAAACACCATCTGAGATCTTTTCAGGAATATATGCAAGCACAGGACCTTGATGAGTAGCACACCACCCAGCCCATATGCAAGGGTGCTGCCAAGGTAGGTGTACAGAAACTCTGGATATATTGAGACAGGGATTGGTACTATCAATAGAAAATATTGTATTAAGTGGGGTTTTCTAGCCTTGACAATTGCTGAAGTGAAGTGGTTACAGTGCCTTGGAAAGGTTGCAAGTTGCAACCCCTGTTTATAGAATGATTTAGAGGAAAATTTCTTCTCACTTTTTATTGTGAACAAAAGGTAAACCTCCTGCTAAGTTTAAGTGCCTCAGGTGGTAGTGTTACCCAGAGAAGAAGTTATGTGTTTGTCTACGCGGGATGTCTAGATTGAGTAATAGCATTGAGATCAAATTCTATTACTCATGAGATCAAAGGGCCATCCAAATTGGTAAAGTATTGCTGATATGCAGAAGAATAAGAACTGTTGTAGCCAAAGTGTGGAGTTGGGGTTTGTACGCTTAGATACTGATTTAAATCTTCCAGCTTTTCACCATTCACTAATTGCAAATCCTTTATGTGGACACAATTTTTTATGGCTGAACTGCAAGATGTAGCAAAATTACAGTGCCCAAATTAAGCTAAAAATATTTTATGCTTAATCTCACTAGTCTGCGAATCCACCTACATGTGGCAGAAATTGCCCTCCTCTTTCTCTCCCTTTCTCTTTCCCAAGTTTCTGCTACTGTGGCTTTGATCAAAACTTACAGTTTTCTTTAACACGAAATGGCATTTTGAAGATGCAATTTGCTTGATTTGCTTTCTGCTGATGATTAAAGACAAGATATGGACATGTTTCAGATTAATGATTATGGTCCATATGTACATGGATAATAAAAAAAATGTATCATCTTGTCGAATCCACAATTGATCTTGTGATCCATCAAAATGGCCACTTCCCCAAAAACAAAGAATCACCATGTACAGTTGTCATTTTTATGATGTCAATGGTCATCTTTTGGTGAAAAGATGCAAATTGGAACTTCAAATGATTTGTACCTTTTATGATGAACAATTCTCTAATACATATGAGTTTTCATAAGTGATAGTGTGCTTTGTCAACTTCAAATGAATGTTATTTACATTTTTCCATTTTCATGAGTGCAATCCCAATCCTCAGAATGAATTCCCTTCCTTCCATGTACACATCCCTCAAAGTATCTGGTCAGATATTCATCTATGTTTCCTCCTCAATCTATGATTGATCACTTGACATTCAAGGACAACCAATGATATTGAATCTCTAGCACAAATTTCAACCTTGCAAAAGTTGAGGTTGGATGTGGAGGGCACAAAAGGAGAAACAAATGACTTGAAGAGAAAGTACAGTTAGGTTCTATGACAAACAAAATATGAAATGGCTCCACATTGGAGTTGCTATAGCAGAGACACATGTAGCTTGGTGCCTCAATACTCCTGAAAGGAGGGGGCGGGAGCAGGGGGCGGGTGGTTGGGGGTGGGGTTTTTGCACATGCTAAAAGTCTTCTCTCTGCACCAAGCCTGCTGCAATTTTGTGGAAGTTTTTTTTAATGTAGAGCAGAGCACCCTACATAACCATATGTGCCTGAGATATGTGCATTTACTTGATCTGGATCATCAAATTGGAGGTATCAGCATTAATCTACCTATTGCCCACAAACTGTAGGTCTAATTTCAGTTTTACTCTACCTGGCTGTCAATTGTCCATAATTGCAAAACAGATGAAGAATTATACATGCAAAAGAAGTGATTACTAGATAGTTCAATTGGGAGTTATGTAAACTCAAATCTCCCTAACCTAGTTCCCATTCAGATCACCTACATCTTCTGGTTGCTGAGCTGAAAAACACCTTGTGCATGTGATGAATTCATGGACACTGCAACGCAAATCCTCACTCTTTGTGCTTGCAAACTGGTACTGGTCATCAAGAACATGACAACTAACTGCCTACTGCTGGCATCCACAGTCAGAGATGCCAGACAGTTCATTCAGTGAAATCTCCCTTAAAGAAATCATGCATCCCATCCCATCAGGCTGATTGATCCCAGGAAAAGCACCACATTGATACGAGTTGTATTGTTGTCATCATCTGTCTATCTATTGGATGTGGATTTCAAACTATGAAGGCCATGCAAGACATGGGAAATAGCACCTGCAAAAGTATCTTTTGCTTGAACAGAGCAATTGAACAATAATTGATGCAAGCCATAGACCATATAATGATAGGGAGTAAGAGAGATCAAAAATACCAATTTGGAAACTTAAGTTGTTTGTCAATTTGGTTGTTTCAAGGCTTCTTCATTGTGTGTCTCTTCAACAAATTCACACGACTATTGAAAAATAAATTGATTTGCAACTCCCCTTATGTTGATATTGCATCCATCTTCAACGTGATGCAGTATCATATGAACACTTACAACTATTGCTGTCCACACACATGTCAATTAAATAACACCCTAAATTGTTCAAGGTTCAAGAGTAATTATAGTGGCTTTACAAGTAGGAGCAATAATGGAGGCGCTAAGAAAAAGGAGAGACAAGGTGAAACTCAATTCACCACAAAAACTGAGGGCCCCCCACCCTTGAATGCTAATGTTTTTTTTTTTTTTGAATCTCCTCAAGTAAAAATCACATATTTTTATATTGTTATGTATTTATATTGTTTCATAGAGCAATGTAAAATTATATAAATATATATATTTTTACATTTACATTGTTTTATCAAACTATGTAAAACTATATAAATAAATTTATTTTTACACTTACACTTACATGATTGTAAATCAATTTTATACACTTACACTTGCACATAGTGTAACTAAATTTCATTATGGGATTTACACTTACAAAGTGTAAGTCCCAAACCATTTACACACACAACACGAGTCCAAACCAAAGGATTTACTCACCTATAAACAACAAGAATCCAAGCTCAAAACATGAAAATGAAATACGCACAAAACCATGTGGCACAATAAAACTTACATAAAAACATAGAAAATTTACAACAACAAACTTGTGTGTTTTTAAATCTCAAATCACCAAAAATTATTTCAAAGCACACAATTTGAAATCATATTTCGACCACAAAATATTTCGAACCTACTTCACAATTAAATTGGTTCTAAGCTAAAACATAGTTAATTACAATAACCTAGCTCAACATTAATCTAATTGAGACTTAACTAAATAACTAAACTAACACTCTTGACAATTGTCATGCACTACCATATTGACACTTACAACTATCACTATTCACACACATACGTAAACCAAATAACACAAATTGCCTTAAATGACACCTCACCTTCAAACTACCCCCTTATTTGGGATTCACATACACACAAGGAGGGCTTTTGTTGACAACTCCTTCAAATTCATTAATACAATGTCATCAAAAGAACCAATTTTGTTAAACTTTTTTATGAGTTGTGAATGGTTGCATGGATGGAAGGTCGGTAATAAACACCAGATGTTATGATAATTCTATTGCACTATTCATGTAGTTACAAATGCCTACAATCACCTTAATAATGAATTTCTTGGCTTCAACAAATTAGTATTTTTAAAACCAAGAACAAAGTAAAAAAAACTATTCATGGCACAAAATTGAATGGTATTTCACTGGGTTTTACAAGGCATTTATTGTATTTGATTAGCAATAAGAATTTACAATACAAAATAAAAATAAAAATGGACAAAACATTGATAAAGTTCATTGTTCAAGTACGTCCAATTATTAAACGGTTTACATTAGATGCTCTAAAAATTGTAAACAAGGTGGGTTGTCTACTTTCAAAACAAAGAAGAAAAGTGCAATCTCCATGTTGTGTGTATGGAGATGACAAAAACATTAATGTGTTCTATGGTGTAATGTCAAATGTACCATCTCCAAAGGGATGCCTTCTTCAAAACATCAAAAAACTAGTTCTTACTCTTGGGTTTGCCTTTTTTTGCATGTTTCAAGGATGCCAAAGCTCAATGGTTCAATTCACATCATGCTAATTTGTTCATACTAAACAACTCAAATTTGGTTCACTTGAAATTGTTATCGTGACACAATCTCAAGTTTATAATAAAATGTTTATTTTTCAATGTTAAATTGTGTCTTCTTTAGTTTCATGATTCTTGGTGGTAAACCCACAATGGGCTATCCATCAATAAAAGTACTTGCACCAAGGCAAAAATATCACCATTAGGATCTATGAAGCATTTTCAAAATTGAAATTTTCTTTCCACCATATTTGCAAGTGTAGTGAATTCATATGGTGGAAAAAAAAAATTCAATTTTTGATTTTTTTTTATAATGAATTCGAGCTTACTTATGGCATAGCCTTATAAATTAGGGTTTAACATGTGCACCAATTAATCTTTTTTTCAAATTATGTTGATTTTTTTGAAGTTTTTTTTTTTTCAATTTTTTTTCCCTCGTATTAATATGGGTGGAAGCTTTTATACTAGTATTGGCATGCACTTGAAATCTATTTTATTGTCCATGGAAAGGAATAGCATGTGATTGCTTGAATTTTGCACTTTTTGAAATTTGGATAATTAAAAATTACTCCCCAATGTAACATGTTTAGCGATTTTGTTTTATAAGTCCCAATTATGCCACAAGAGCAAGGTTACCAACATATGTATTTATTACAACACCAACATCTACAACATTAAGGCCACAACTAACCATTAGTACCACCAACAACCATCAACATTAACACCACCAACAAATTAGCAAGTTAACAAATAATAACAACTCCAAAAACCATTAGTTGTAATAATTCTTACATGTAAAAAAAACAATAGGCCTTGCGTCTTCATGCAAGTATCTATTCCGTGGACTTGAACTTTAAAGTTTGAAATCATCAGTTTGTTAGCTAATGTAGACTAAATAGAGGCATGAAATTTTGTGGGTTCAACCTTAAAATATGTGGACCCTTTTACACAATGTTCATGTTTCATTGCAAGTACAATGACATGATATCAAATTGTAAATTTTAGATCTAAACTAAACAATTCAACTACTTGAAGTAGGGTCCTAGGTCTGATTTTTTAAAAAGTAAATACATACATGGTAAAAGTTCATCCATTACTTGATATTAGTTTATTAAGATTGATTGCAGATATGAAATTTTGTTTTGAACCTTAGTTCTTCAAACATGTTGATTCTCCCATAGTGTGTTCATGCCCCATTGCAAATAATGTGCATTAAATTATAAATTTCAACTTTCAATTAAACAATCCAACTAACTTGAATTGCATTTCAAATTAGTCTGATTTTCTAGAAAGTAGTTACACACATATGTGACTAGTAAAATTCCATCCAACATTTTATATTATCTTATTTAATGAAAAGAATGCACCACTAGGTCCTATGCCATGTGTGTTGTATGTTGTCCATGAAAAGAAACATGTTTTACATCTTTTATTTGGGAAATCATGAGTTGAATCTTTGCTCAAATTTGGAATAATTTTTTGAATATATTTAATAATTTAGTTTGATGGACAATGTGACTTCAAAATTGTGTGAAAGAACTTTTGAAATTGGGTGTGGAGGTGTGGAATCTTACAAATTGTTTTGGAACAAAATCATGCCCATAATCCAATGAGATAATCTTAGGGCCTTTCATTGAAGTTATTTGTATTTTAACATAAGAATGACATTAAATGGAGTTCCATTAAGAAACAATGACAACATGGGTTTTTTTATGGTTGTATGTAACACAACATTTTATTCACACTCTGATGGTTTGTTGACTTGCAAAACAAGACATAGTTGTTGGCTAGCACAACTTCAAACATTAGACTTTTAATAGCTAACAAATCACCTATGAGCCTGGGAGGTGTCGCTATGACCCCCACAATGGTGAGTTTATGAAGTTTTTTTTTTTTTGCCATAATGTTGAATATTCCTTAACCAAACAACAAAATCATAATGTAATGTATAATTCATCATCACCCATGTAAAATTGTGAACCACACGTGTTGGTGTGACACTTTGGCCCTAATTGTGAAACCTTCATGCATTTGATTACCTTCGGGATAATACCATTTTTTGGTGGAGATTGTGAAGTAAATTTACCACATTATATACCATCATAAACGCACCCATACCCCCAACCACAAAACTACTTCTAACCCCACAAATAACCCAACCAAAAATCCACTTTTGAAACCTTTGAACTCATCACCCATAAATTACTAATAAAACCACAACCCTAGAACTAGTCATATTATAATTTAATAAATTATCATTCATGAGACCACTCAAAGACTCATTAATAAACTTATCAATCATTATAAAAAAATCAACATACTACTCCAATAATTGATCACAAACCGCTCTTCTATGGGAACAAACTCCACCACTAGAAATCCACCCATAAATAGCAACCATTGACCCCCCTCCCCCACCTACTATATATATATATATGTAAGAAAAAAATCCTTGTTTATTTATAATACTTTGCAACCATCACAAACATGATTCTATGGTTGTCTTTTATCACACAACACCAATCACCATTTATGAAACCACAAAGGAACATCACAAATCATTATAATAGCTTTGTTATATACCACTGAAAAATGAGTCGTATGTATAACAATCTAAATACATGTTTTATAATAATGTTCTCACCCTTTGTTCAATGCAACAAACTAGGTAGAATACTTGCATGAAACTTTTGGTAGCGTTTTACTAATCTCTAATTGAATGGGGATTTAACATTTGAATAGATAAATTTTTGATATATGTCCCATGGAAAATATTACAAAAAAATGAAGTATCTAAACAAGTTAGTGATATTGTTATAGATTAATGTTTTAGCCAAACACCTCTTATGTTTTGCACATAAATTCCAAGTTGCTCCTATTTTTTATGGTTTGGGCTTCATCATGACTATCCTAAACCAATCCATGCATGCAAATTGGCATAAGCTAAAAAAATTGTTATTTTATGAGGGTATAAGAAGGTCTCCTTTCCAACAACCATGTACATTGTTACAACTACATCATACGTTCCTTGTTCATTTTTGTTTGTCCTTTTTTCTCATGGTAAATAAGAATCCCCAAGCTTACCATTCTACAAAACAAATTTACTAGGCTTCATAAGTTTGTACAAATTTCGTGCAAACTTCATTTTTTATAGTTTCGTACAAAAATTGTATGAATTCCATGCTATGGTAATAAAATGATATTTGTATATATTCAATATCTTAAATATTCAAACTAATGAAACATTTTTTGCAAATAACATACGTGAATATGCATTTTAATACACAAAAATTGCATAATTTTATGCAAAATTACATCACGAAATCACCTAGATTTAGTTAAAATGTAAATTGTACATACTTCACATTAGAACATCACAAGTACAAAAGACAAATCATTTTTATAAAATATATAATTCACTTTTTAATTTATTTATTTCGTGTCATTTTTACACTTTGAAGCCCACAAATTTTGCACAAACATAATGTTTTATGATTTTCACACTTATCCTATTAAAATTTAATGATATTGGAAGTTTGTGATGTAGCAACGTAATTTCAAATTTTCTATGCCCATTGTTGCAAAACAATCACAAGGAAAATCACAATTATTTTGGAAATTTTTCTATTGAATTAAATGTTAAAATAAGATAAATCATACAAAAAATTTACCTTTGCGATTTACTTGTCAAGTTGATAAAAAGTAGCAATGAAACCTAACATAAAAATATTGTACATTCAATGTTTTTACATGCGTGATAAACAACAAAATACTTATTTATTATTGTGCATTAATTTTTAAAATATGCATTGTAAAAGTAAGCTGAAAGTAAGTTTTTAAGAATGTAAATAACATTTGAAATTTACTTTTCATAATCTAACAATTTTTTTCAAGTATGTGTCAAGCATGTTTTAACATGGAAAACATATAATCGTTTTCAATTCCTTGCTTGAATATGCAATGATCTTTATATATTAATTTAGTACATATTTATTTCATTGAATTTTTTAATGAAAAATACTTTTGAACACCATTTTGACCAATCAATTTCAAAAGTACTTGTTTTCAACTTTTATTATTCAAAAAATTTCAAATTTTGTAATCAATGTATATTAAATCCATGCAAAGATAGCTGATTTTGTAATGAAGCTTGAATTTATTTTCTTGTACTTATGCCAAAAATTGTCACATTTTTCAATTTGTTTTTAATTCATCAACTTTTTATATATATTTTGTTATGCTTTCACCCTAAAGTTTTCACTTACAACCAAAACCTTAATATTGAAGATAAAAGCCACCATAGAGATATTTTTCCCAAGACCTTGATCATTAAAAAAAAGTTTACTAAGCAAATTATGTTTTTCATTCTTTTGTTTTAACATCCATGCTAAAATTATCTTTTACATTTACAAACCAAACTCATTATTTCAGCACAAGATCAAAGAATTTACAAAAAGATTTGCAATAATAAAACTAAAAAGACTTTTATATGTAAAAGACTTTCATTTGGGGTGGTTTATCCATTTCATCCTTGAAAGAAACAACCAATAAACAGACATTACTACAAAAACAAATTTATTTGACCTGAAAATCTAGTAAAAAAGGACCCATTTGAACAAATGTCAAAAAAACTATCATGTTAATCTAAATTATAAATCAATTTTGAGCTTGTTCATTGTGATTGGGTGGTATTTTTGCTCTAGTAAAATAAAAGATTATTTCATTAATCATTTTGACTATCAAACAATGGACCATTTGGTTGGTCAAATTTCTACCTAAACTAAAATCAATTTTTAAAAGATTGTTATTATTATAGGTAGGTAAGTAGGTAGTAAATAGGTCTAGGTAGGTAGGTAGACTTATGTTATCTATGTAGCCTATATAATATCTAGTTTGATTTCTTGACTAGTGTAAAATCTTTGATCTAACTAAAAAGCCATTGGCCATCTTGACCAAAGATGTCATTTTTTTGTCCAATTTAACTAAATGTTTTATTTGACTACAACCTATTGGCCATTTTTTTATTCAAGTGATTAGTTTTTGGTTCAATTTGATTGGATATTTGATTTAACAAATATCCAAATAGGTCATATTAGTCAAGTTCACTGGTCAAAAAAGACACATGTCATTTAACCCTCAAAATGTACATGTTCATTAATCAAGAAAGGTTGGTTAATCAAATTGCACCATTTGAAAAACTTGGTTTTGTAATAGTGACAAATTCGCAAAATGAAATTCATCATTGAATTTTGTTGTGCATGTTGTTTAAACAATGTTTGAAACTAGGTAATATCTTCACAAGTGTTTTTTTTTTTTTCATTTGAATGAACCTTAAAAGAATTTAATCTTGTTTCTATCAATCCTACCCTCAAGTTTTCCTCTTCCTTTTCTCTTTGTATGATCTCTCTTTTTCTCTGTTTTCTTCTATCTAAAAAAATTAGACATGAAAAAAAGTAAGGAAATATGTGGTTATGTGACATAAGTATTCATAAACAACTTACTATTTAAAGAATACATCCAAGCAAATAACAATTTTAGAGGCATGACATAACATCTTATAACATCTTTAAAACATGTGTAATTTCCACATTGGTCAAGCATTGAACCAAAAAATTATCCTTAAATTTTGTGAAGATGTGTGTGGTCTTTTCCTTATAGGCAAAATCAATAAATTATTTATAGTGAGGGCTTTACTATGCTTCACCATTTGAGAAATTTGCTTGATAGTTTCAAAATTAAAAACCTTTTTCCAAACATTATGTATCATCAATGCATTCCCACTTTGGGAGTTGGGAGTTTCAAAGAATGTTTCAATTTTTTGATCAAGGTTTAAAAACCAAAACTTATTCAAATTGAACCCTTTTTAAACTAGTGAAATGTCCTAACAATTACAATGAAATGGGGTTGCATTTCCAAAATAAATTTTGTTACCACTAGTTATGTCCATTTGAAAAGTTGAAAGTGAAATTGTCAAATTGACTTGCAACCATGTAAATAATGCTTTGAGGGTTCAAGTCAAATTTGATGAAGGAGCTTGATCCATTGTTGACAATTACAAGTTTACCTTGGAGAGTTGAGAAAATTGCAAGCCCTCAAAACATCATGTGAAATTTTATAAAATGACAAGAAGAAATTGTGAACTGCGAGAAAATAAAAAGTAGCTCAATGAAAAACAAAAACAAAAGCAAACACAAAGTTGTGTTTTTGCAAGTGCTTGCAATGAATCTATGATAAAAAGAGATTTTTGAAAGCTATAAAAATGAGTTGCAAGAAAGAATGTGTTATTTTAATGGAAGAAATGCAAGAGATTGACACTACAAAACACAAGGCATTACAAGGCAATCACACTACAAAAAAAAAGGCAAGAAACTAAAAACAAAGGTGAGAGATTACACAAATAGAAACTTGCAAAAGTCAATTGTGAAAAAAATAAAAATACAATGTTTGATAAAAGTGGTGCAAGAAACAATCACTGCAAAAGCAAAAAGCCCTATAACACAACAGTGTTGCAAGAAAAAGGCAAGAAATTGCAAACATAAGTGAAAATTACACAAACCGAACATAAACAAAAACTGCAAGATAGATGTGAGAGAGATCAAATGAATTTACAAAACGAGGTGAAATGAAGGTGCGCTTTGAGGCAAATGAGGTGCAAAGGAAGCCGTTGCCGATACAAGAGCAATTGGGTGGGATGATGGGTGAAAAAAGACACATAGCCACAAGTTGGTGTGGACACGGGAGAACTTTCTGTGGTGGTACAGGGGTTGTAAGTACCTAAAGCTATCTAGCGTGGATGGAAAGTGGCGGTGTGAAAGGTGTGGGAATGTTAGGGTTGATGTTGTTAGGTCTAGATAGACTTCCATGTGTTAGTTTAGCGATGTTAGCTTAGTGTTTGCTAAAAGGACCTAACACTAGGTTTGCCCCCCTTCCCTATGTTAAGGCTTAGGATAAGGATTATAGTACCTCATGGTTTACATAAGGTAAGGCTCACATCTTCGAAATCTGGGTAAGACCCATTTTGTGGGAAAGGGAATTTTCGAATCGTGAGGGCGAACTCAATTATTATCTAGACGCCTTGGGCCCCTTATTTTGGGAATGTCCTCCGCCCTGTGTCTTTACCCTACACCATTTGTTTTCTTCATTTATCTGAACTTTCTACCAGTAGCTCCAGGCAGTTCACACTTGTGAAAGCGCAATTGTTGGAAAAAGACACAACACATGGGTAATAACCCATTTACGTAGGCCATGTTATCTAAGAAGCTGAAAGCAAGCAAGCAAGCCAACCAGCCGTTCCATCCACGCGCACCACCACCATCACGTCCACCTGTTGCTATCCTCGCATCAATCATCATCGTCTTCTTCGTCTTCGTCTTCGTCTTCTTTCATTCCGGCGGCATGTTTTGGAATTTGCCAAACAGGCTCAGGACATACAACGGACATCATGCGGTTTTACATCGCCTTCTTCGTCTCCCCGTTTATTTGGTACTTATTTCTTTTGTTGCCCTCCTTCCTCTTATTCTCTTTTGCATCAGTAATTGCAGTGTGGCACCTGTTGTTGAATCACCCTGCTTTTTCTTTCCTCCAGCTTTCTATGCTCCTTCTGCTTCTGGAGTAACGTTTTGGGAATAGGGGTGAATGGAAAAGGGAAAAAAACTAGGGCATGGGTATGGTTCGAGACTGTTGTTTTTTTCCCCCCACCAAAAATTTTAGTCCCTCTTTCCTTTGTTTCCAGTTTTTGGAGCATTTGTTTCGTCTCGGTGAAATCTAGTTATGCTGGTGGTTGTTCGGAAGAAGTCTCTGACTGCTTGGGACTGCTGACAACTGTTGTGAGGGGTTTGGAAATCTGAGAATATCCAGCGTCTTTTAGGTCCTTAACTGGTAGGATGGCGACAGAGGGAGATTGTTTGTTTGCGGGATTCGCTAGAATCATAGACGGATGTTTGGAGCAGCATTTTTCTTGAATTTTTGTTCTCCTGGACACATGTGTGTGTGTTCTGGGAGAGTAGGTATGTCTGGGGTTTGACTGGTTGGGGTTGCTCTGAGGCTCTGCCCAATGCTTCCCCACAAAACATCCTACTTAGCATTCCTTGGGACAATGGTCAATAGCGTTTGGAAAGTATTATTCCCAAAGAGGGTGTCTCTTGCTGTTATACATGAACTGTCCAAAACCATTTTGAGGGATGTAAGCTGACAATTGAGGGGTCTCATCCAAGTCAAGCACTGTAAACAGCTAGGCATTGGCATGGAAGATTCACCAATGATATTCCTGGCAATGCATATATGTAGAGGGATTGATTGTTTCTCACAGAAAAGATTGTCACTCCTGGGGTCTTGGGTCACAACTTTGTAGATTCCCTAAGTGAACCAGCTACTGTCAACTCAAACAGCTCCTGAAATTGAATGAGTCAAGGAGCTGGCCTTGAAATGATGCCTCCTCAACCATGTGGGTTCCTGTTAGGTGATAGGACATTCAGACTCTGTAGTTTTGTTGGCAAGTTGGTTTTTGTCTGCAATTCATCAATATCCACTATTACTGCTCTTTAGAGAAAATTGAGGTTGCCAGACCAATTGTGTCTCTCCCTCTTAACTTTGGCAAAAATAATGCTGCAGAAGATGTCGTTACCTGTTTTCAGGTTGAGTCTAGGGGTTTAATTAACAACTACTGAGGTGGGTCTATTGAGCTGGATGACAGGCTCTATGGTGGTGATGTCTGGGTTTGAGACATACTTGGAATTTGACAGCAGGCTACTTTGAAGCTTTCCAGTCTCCAAGCACTGCACAAGTAGTTGTGCTTCTTTGTAGAAAGACATTGTGTACAGGGACTGATCGAGTTGCACAGAGGAAGTTCTATTGACTCTTTCTCCTATGAGAATGGTGAGTCATTTCTTGCAACATACCCTCAGTGTTGTGATTCCTCATGGTTCAATAGGAGCATTATTCAGTACTCCCCCAGTCTGCCTTGTGCTTAATAGCCAAAGATTGTATTTGCATACCTTTGTGATTGTGTTCAAGATCTCTTATCTGTTCAAGGTCAACCATAGATTGTCATTGATTACTTTTCCAGTAGTGCATTCAAACCAAGATCCTGAATTCTTATGTATATTTGACCCAGGATGGGTTTGCCCTGCTCTCTCCTCTATTTGAAAGTCAACTGTCTTCTGTCCATACGTTCCTTTTCCCTCAGTGCTTGGATTGTGTTCTTTTTTCTTTTATCCATGGCATGGACTGTGTGTTTGTCATCTCTTGCTTTCCCAACAACTTACTTCTCTGTTTTGCACACCATCTCAGTGATTTACTTCCTAAAGGGTTTGCTGCAGTTAGAAGGGATACAGCTGCTGAAATGTAGTCCAATCTTTATCTTGAATTTTTACAGATGAATCTTGTATTACTTTTTGATGTCTCTCAATGTGATGGGTTCAGAATACAATGTGTACAGCAGTCTCCTCAACCCAGCTCATGCATCCAGCATTCCTCTGCGACTCTGGGACTTACAGCAATGAGAAACCATCTATGATTGCCTGTCTTGCTACCTCATCATACTACATTTCTTCCAGCAAACCTCCAGTCTTTTTTCACAGGCCTAGGTGTTTGGTGATATTGTCTCATAGAGGACTTAGCAACTATGTATTTGCCCAGCGGGCAGAATATAGGGCAGTTGAAAGAGGGAGGAATCAGCTTTTTGGTGGAAGTCAGGGTGTTCAAGTTAGAGACCAAAGTGTTGGAGAATACATAGGAGGGTCAGTACTTTCACAAAGGAATAAGGGGTCAAGACAACATATAGTAATTAAGTGTACAGCATCTGAGGAGGCACATGCAGACAGGCCAATTGAGCTTCCTATCTTCCCTCTTCCACTGGTTCTCTTCCCAGGTGCTATCCTTCCATTGCAAATTTTCGAGTTCCGTTACCGTATTATGATGCATACACTTCTGCAGACAGATTTGCGGTTTGGTGTGGTGTATACAGACAAGGGCACAGGAATTGCTGTTGTTGGTTGTGTGGGAGAAGTAATAAAGCATGAAAGACTGGTTGATGACCGCTTCTTCATGATATGCAAGGGGCAAGAACGTTTCAGAGTGCTCAGCATGGTGCGCACCAAGCCCTATTTGGTGGCACAGGTAGAGTGGCTTGAGGACAAGCCATCACAGGAGGCAGAAGATGTAGAGACACTGGCAACAGAAGTGGAGACATATATGAAGGATGTAATTCGCATTTCCAATCGTGTCAATGGGAAACCAGACAAGGATGTCCCAGATGACTTGCGTAAAAAGTTGTTTCCTACTCCTTTTTCATTCTGGGTGGGCAGCACATTTGAAGGTGCTCCTGTGGAGCAGCAGGCGCTGCTAGAATTGGAAGATACTGCTGTCCGCCTGAAGAGAGAGAAGGAGACTCTGAGAAACACATTGAATTATTTGACTGCTGCATCAGCTGTTAAGGATGCATTTCCCTCCATGGAATAATAAAGATTTGATATATCACATCATAATCTGGCTGTAAACACCAGCTGACATTGAGAGCAAAAAAGGTTACCATCCTGACTGTGCATCTATCCAGATCTTTTGATGCACACTGAAGACAGAGCTGCACTGTTGAGCAGAGAGCTGGTCTGGTTGGCTACAGAATTTACAGAACGTAGACCAGCAGGGACAGACATGAGGGAGACATGAGGACACAAGATGGATGCCTGTCTCCTACAGAGTTGTGCTTCATGAAGTGGTTTGTGACCTGATCAAGTTTGCTGAATCATCCTGGTTTGTTTCTGCCTAGTCCAGTCCATAGTGTCCAACAGCAGAGATGTTTTACTGAACCTGCAACTGAAAAGTGCTCTTGGCATGAGGTAGTTTAATTGAGGCATGTACATTCTTGTCATAGGACTTATAATGAAATGTGTGATTTGTGCTCATGCATAAAGAATTGCTTAGTGGCTAGTTGCTCCACTTCACAATTTTTCTGCAGTATCCTTGGGGCTTCTTGTCTCTGATGAGTATCCTTGAGTCAATTATCCTTTCCAGACTAGAATCATTTCTGCAGCTGCTGGTGCAAATTCTGCTGATTCAAGTGGACTACCTGACTGCCAAACCTAAATCAGTAGCACTTTTATTTGTACTGCAGTCTGAGGATTTGTAAATGTCCAGAGCACAGTTATTCCTTCTGTAGTTCAAGGAATATTAGACATTCAGTAGCACTTTTGTCTCTTCTGAACTTAAGGAATGGCAGATGTTCAGTAAAACATGGTCAGTAGAATCAGAAGTACAATCTAGTTAGAAGGGGTGCACATGCAGAGCTTCTGAAGAACTTCCCCAGTTTTTTCTTTTTTGTGTTCTGAAGAGGAGAGCAAGAAAACTTGATGTCAGCAACTAGGAGAAAAGGAACTGTTCAGGATCAATTGGTTGCAGAGATTTTTGCAAGTGGGGGGGACCTGGAAGTTGGAGGGGTTTGGAGAAGGGTTGGTTTCAATACTTTCTTTGTTGGTTTCTGAGAAATTGATCACAAATAGAGTGCAGATAACAAGTACCAAACTAGAATGAATGAAGCATATGGCTGAACATTAGAACTCTAGTTTGTAACAAAAACTTGGTAATATTACACATGATTTAGAAGTGTGTAACATACATTATGTACACAGTTGTTCAAGTACTTTATTGGAAGATGTTCACCTTAATGAAGGTAAATGTATTTTGCACATACTTTTATGTTAATATGCAACGTTACATATGGCTTTGCAATTCAATGACAATGTCTCTAAAAGTTGGTCTATATTCAGGCACATCATCCCAACAACTTGTGATCAACTTGTTCAATGGATCATTTGGGTTGCCTGGCAAGGAAGGTCGTGGTGGCATGCCAGATCCACTTATCAAGAAATCAAATTTTGAGCATTCATGGTCTTTGAACGGCTCATCTCCAGAGAGGATTTCATAGCAAACCATTGGAAAGCTATATACATCCACCTTGGCTGTGTATTCAAATAGCTTATTGTCTCGCATAGCTTTAAAATTTTCTGGAGACCTCCAATAGCCAGTACCTACACTATGAACTAGTTATGAAGCTTGAACATTTTGGGAAGCACCAAAATCTGTGATCTTCACATGCAAACTATTGGGATGTTCATGGATGTTACATTTCTGGCTTTTAAATCCCTATGGAACACATGTTTACTATGCAAAGTGCCAGGCCTTTAGCAATTCGAATGATCAAAGCTTTAGCTTCAAATTGAGAAAGTGGCTGTCTTGTTTTTTGGGTTTCTTTCCAATACTCAATAAGCTTTCGAAGGTCATTCAGTAGCCACTTTAGAACGATTGATGTTCTAAAATGGTCTATACAATATCCTATCAATTGAACAATGTGAGGATGATTCAATTTGACCAAAAATCAAGCTCCACTCAAAAAGATGGATCTTGCTCTTGTCCCTCAAAATTCTTCAAGATTTTGAGAGCATATTTACAACCTTCAATTTTGATCTCAATCATTTGCACATGATCATCTTCATGTCCATATATCCTTCGAACAATTTGAATTGTTGAAGGATCAATGCGAAGGTACTCAGGCAACCCTTGCATGTCGCATGTGGTCATGCTTGACTTCACTCCATCCAATTGAAATAGATTCCCAACACTTGATATTTGTTTAAAGCCACTTTGGCCATTGAGGCAAAAGAAATGCATCATGTGGTGAAGTATGGCCCTTGTGCTGTTCAAGAATTTCTTGGGGTTCATTGCAAGATCCAATACTCCACTATAGTGAGTATTAAAAGACCTCAAACCATCTAGTACTCTACATGCTTCCATAGCCGTAGGTCTAAATGATGGGTTAGAATTCCAACAAGCTTGGATGAGATCCCTCAACTTTCCATCAACATCATGTGGCAAGATTGGCCTATGACCTGCCATGATACCAAATTGGTTGGCACATCATCAAATGGCAACTTCCCTGTCAAAATTTCATAACACGTTATTCCAAAACCATATATATCTACCTTGGCTGAGTATGTAACAGTAGATTGTTTATCATGGCCCAAGTCATGGTGAAGAAATTGTTCAGGAGTCATCCATCAAATTGTACCTAGTTCAAGTTTTGTATTTGGTATTGACCCTCCTTCAAAGGAACATGTCTTAATGATCATGGAAATATCTTCGCCTTCCTTCGCCACTTGGCCTAAAATCATAAATGAAGAAACTTTGGCATCAATGTAATTGCCATGGTCATTCACTAATATGTTCTTAGATTTGATATCCCCATGCATACAACCCTTTCATATGCAAATGTTGAATTCCTTTTGCAATTTGTTTGATAATGTCAATTGACTCTCTTTGAGTAAGTGGCACACCTCTACCCTCCTTCTCATCTAAACGTTTATCAATTAAATCAAGCAAATCTCCATCCATTAACTCCATGACAATGTTACAACTCCATCTACCATCACCATTAGTAGGAAATATCACTCCTACCAATTGAACTTTATGTGGGTGTCGAAATCTAATCAAAAACTCCCATTGGTTGTAAATGTAATTGCATTCCCTAATGTCAAAGTCCACATTCAATTGCTTAACTGCAACATTACATCCCAACCACTTGGATTTCCTTCCAAGAACCCCCTTTCCACATCTCCCATCTTTATGATGCGATGCCTCAGTCCAATGAGATGACTGAACATACACCCAAGAGGATTCATCTTTCTTCCTTCTGGAGAGGGGGGAGGGGAGTGAGAGGGTGGAATTCTTTTAATTTTTGTGTCCTCATCATGTTCTCAATCTGTACCCAATGATGTTCCTCAGGTTTTCAATATTTTCCATAGGTTGTTCCCAATAGCATTTTACTTTGTCTCATATCATTTCCCCAAGTTCTCCCCTTCTCACCTACATAGGTGAGCCAAAGGGAAGGCACTCAATCCTCACACAGAAACTGTTATTTTGGGGAGCCTTCCAAGTTTCAGTTTTTTCTTGGTGATTGCCAAAAAAAAATATGAACTTTGGAGGTCAACCCATTTAATGAATAGGAGAGGAGAGGTGAATAGGTAGGGTGTTTTTGGGAAGGGCTATTAATACAGGCCAAAAAGAGTGGCTGCCAATTTTAGAAATAGAATTTTCATGCAACCAATGAGAAGTCGTGTCATGGAGTGAAGGGTCCTCCCTTTTTTTTCTTGTGGGTGAGGGAGGAGAAGGGGAACTTTTTTCAAGTTGTGTTTTGGTGTGGAGAGTGGACGGTCCACTGTTCACTTTCCACTTGGACAGTGGAAAGTTGACTTTCCATGAGTGTGTTTTTTTGGGGTGAGGCAGGGGTCAAAGGAAAGAGTTCCAAAGTTCCTGACATGTTCCTCAGAGAGTTCCCAATAGCACCTCACATTTATCTCATATGCTTTGGCAAATGTTGTCCTCCTTTCACCTACATACATGGGCCAAAGAGGAGGAATTCTACATTTCAAAATAAAACCTTCTTTCTTTGCTCAGGGATGAGCCAATCAGATTGGGTCATTACAAACCCTAAAAAAAAAAAAAAAAAAATTGTATTTGGAAAGAAGATAATTTAATGGGAGAGGGGGGAGAAGAGAAAAGGGGAACGAAATGGTGAA
>Ga0116227_10005256_pt1 | contig 27488 bp, 20 predicted proteins | sample S1TSphgellanicum_FD_89693 | JGI IMG/M metagenome (GOLD analysis project Ga0116227, IMG submission 89693) | Host-associated microbial communities from peat moss isolated from Minnesota, USA - S1T2_Fb - Sphagnum magellanicum MG | ecosystem: Host-associated > Plants > Peat moss > Unclassified...
GCCCACAAAATGTCTTTCCAAAGCCAACCCAACATTAGCAGCTTCTTCAGACAGCTGACCCCTCAGGAGAGGGAAGCCAGATCTGCAATAGCCGATCAGAAGGCAAGGGCAAAAGGTTCTGCAAAGAGACCTTTGGTTGCTCCCATCCCGGCGGCTCCTGCTCCTGCAAAGAGGCAGGGTCGCCCGCCAAGCTCAGGCAAGCAAAAAGTTTCCATGGTGCAGCCATAGTAGTTTCAACAACATGCCAGGCAGCCATCAACAGCAGGAGCCACAGCATCAGTAGCAGTTCTAACAGATGTAGCCTCAAATGGTTCAGATTCAGCAGACAATGAACCTGTCGCTGCTGCCCCCAGCAAGCCAGCCGCCACCAGCAACCCCGAAACAATAACCCCTGCAAAGAAGAAAGCAGTGCACAAGGATTGGTTCAAGAGTGCCAGCGACATTGAAAAAATCCTCCATTTTGTGCGCTTGAACGACGGCAACGTGACAGCAGCAGTCAGCAAGCTGCGCTCACTGCCCCATGGTCGTTTCCAGGCTTTGGCTGTCAGCACAGTGTAGGGGTGGCTGGTACCTCATCAAAAAAAAAGTCTAGCTGCTACCGCAATATCAGGAGGCGTTGAACCGTGGCAAGAGCTTTGTAGCTGGGCCTAGGCGCAAGCCTATGCTGGAGAAGCAGGACACGGGCACAACAAAAGGGGCCCTCAAGACATTGTTGGAGGACCAGCGCAAGAGCGGTGCAACCATCAACTCTAGCATCATCCGCAGCTTGACCATTGGTGTGCTGCTAGTGTTTGGGGCAGTAGCAACAACAGTAGGGGTTGTGTTCGATAACGGCACCACTTTCAGCATCAGCCAATAGTGGTGCCGTAAGTTTGCCAGTCAGGAGATGGGCTGGAGCTACAAGAAGGCCACCACAACAGCGCAGAATTTGCCAAAGGACTGGCAGGAGCAGGGAGACACGCTGAAGCACCGCCTAGCCATCAACTGGGATTAAACAGGGATGCAGCTTGTGCCGGCCAGCAATGCTCGCACCTATCACACCAAGAATTCTCTGGATGTCAGCGTGGCAAATGGCGATGACAAGCGGGGCTACATTACTGTGCTTGCGTCAACTGCAAGTGGCAAAATGCTACCCTTGCAAGTCATCTATGGTGGGACAGAGGGCAGTTTAAGAGCTTTGCCCAACGTGTTATGCCGCACAACTGTAGCTGCCAAAGGCTTCGTGTTTGCTCAGACACCCATTCATTGGTCTAATTAGGGCAGCATGCGCAAATATATCATTGGAGTGATTGACCCGTATGTCAGGAGCGTGATCAAAGCCAGTAATGGCCAGCTGCCAATTGATCAAAAGGCAGTCCTGCTCATAGACTACTGGTATGTGCATAAGAGTGAAGAGTTCCTGTCGTGGATGAAAGAGGAGTATCCCCACTTGATCATTTGTTTGTGCCAGGGGGAACCACCAGTAAGTTTCAGCCTGCGGACACAGGCTTGAATCGCCCCTTTAAGGCTGCTATCAAGGCTACATACCACCTGTGGTATGCTCAGGATGTGGGGCAGCAATTGCAGGGCCATGCTGTTGGTGAAATAAAGGTGGGCACGGCTGTGGGTGTCATGAGTGATCTTTCGGTTGGCTGGTTGTTGTCGTCATGGGAGCGCTTGAATGGAAATGCATCCATTGTGAAGAAGGTTTGGCAAATTACAGGGTTACATGCTGCTTTTAATAGGCAAGTGCAGCGAGCCGCTGGCAAGATGCGTGATGCAGGCAAGTTGTGGAGGGTCCCGCAAGGATATGATGCGAAGATTGGTGATGAGGATGAGCAGCAGCTATTTTCTAAAGGTTTCGATTCTGAGCCTGACGAAGATGATCTTGTTCCTTTGGCGCAGTTGGCTGCGAGGGCAACCGCAAAGGGTACTGGGGCATCCTCGTCAGCAGCGGCAACGGCAGCATCCATTCAGGATGTTGCTGCGCAAGCCACTGCTGCCGAGGAATACCTGCAGATTGATGAGCAGTTGGCATTGTAGAGCGAGGTGTTGCAGGCAGGGATGGAGGCGTATGCAGTCCGAGTAGCAGCTGCAGTTGTAGAGGTAGCTGCAGATAGCTTGTTAGCTTTGGATGAAAATGCCCCGGTGGATAATGTGGAGGGTGGCGAGGTGGCAATGGAAGATCTAGGGCATTTTGATTCTGCTCAAGATGGGGAGGGTGATGATGATGCAATGCAAGTGGATGATGGTGGTTACTTTGGAGAAAGAGAGGTCGGCGATGTTGGCGGGATAGATAGTGTGCAGTCAAAAGAGGGAGAAGCACAAGCTCAGATGGTGCGTGAAGCTTTGAGAGATGCTGTCACTTCTTATGAGGGCAGTGTCAAGGCATGGTCAACTTTGATTGCCTTTCTTTCCTCCCCTGTTCTCAAGCTTGATGACAATGTTCGCACTGCAGCATTGGCCAACATTCAGGCAGGTTTGGCTGCTGTAGATTTCTCACAAGGGTCATTGATCTACCAGTAGTTCTTCACTCGCTATGTCAAAGCTTCGTTCTGGCTGGTCCAGAACATTCAGGAATTCATGACGATAAGGAACAATCATCCAGGTTTGTATGAGGGTGGTGCATTGTGTGCAAGTGAGGCACTGAACGTTACTTTCGACTTGGAGCCTCTGCCGGATGTCTTTGATTGGAGCAACATGTATGTGCAGTTCAAGGACTGAGTTCAGCATGGTGCAATGCACCTAGTGGTCTGGAGTTGTTACGGTCAGTGTCATCTTTTGTGAGGCAAATGTAACAAGAATGTCATCACGACGCCATTCCACAAGCTGTGACTTGTGCACAGGTTCTTCCTTGCCGTGCAATGCAAATCAATGCAGAGTGCAGATAAATGGCTGTATGCTCAGAATGTTGCACATGTGTGCTTGCAACATCAAAACAAAAAAAAATGGAAATTGGCTTGGACCTATAATGGACCTTTTTGGCAGATTACTGGACCTTTCCCTTGAAAACAATGCATTTCCTGCAACACTAATGGACCTTTTCCAAAAAATTTCCTCAAGATTAATTAAATTGATTGTTACAGCCCACCCGAACCTTTCGTGGCACTACGGTACATGAGGCTAGCTATGGTCACCTTGTATGGAACATTTACCATTTCACATTCTTCTTCCATTGAACCAAGATGTTGGCCTTTTGAAAAGTTAGCACTTACATCACGAGGTGTAATAATACATTTACATTTAGCCATACCAAACATACTTAGTAGTTTTTTACATATCCAAACTAGCCCATCATGATGTTTTTCCGATTTTTGTCCCTGGTCACTTGAAGTCCTAAAATGAACCCCACCTCCCATAAATCAATCATGAAAAATCTATTGCAAAGGATGTCTTTCACCCAATGAAAAACCTTCACATCTTTTGTAAAAATGAAAAGATGGGTGAATGCATGGTATAGTGGTTCAATAATAGCAAAAAAAATTCCCTATAAGTACATATAAGATTTTTTTAAATGGTTCAAATGGACATGGTTATTATTTTTAAAAATATTATTATTTTAAAGTTTGAATAATACATGTTCAATCACTTTCAAATCTTCCCAAATCTATGTGAAAACTTGCATTTAATGTAGTTGATGTTAGTTTTTAATTTGGAAGTCCTAAATGGAAAACCCACAAAGTCCAAAAGAATAATGCCCCATCTAAAACTTTCAAAAACATATGCTTTTGGGACCAAAAGATTTAAAATGTGGTCAAATGTTAACCATTAAAAAATCCCTAATTATTAAACAATCAAGGTTTTCAAAGAAAAGATTCTTCATATGAATTTGTCATCTTGTATTACATTATATATTGAGTCCCAATAACAAATTTGGAATGTGAATCAATATAATTTTTTTCATTTTGTGATGTTCTAATCAAACAACCAGTCCATATTTTTTGACTTCAAAGGTCCATTACTACTAACAAATTAATTTTTTATCAATAAATAACCACACAATCCTTTTCATATTGAAGTTATTAATTTGAATCCAAGTCCCAATTAGTAGATCTAAAGATATATTAATCACCACATGCATTTGAATAAAAGAGACCCAAGGAAAAAACATTATTTTGTCACAAAAGTGAGCCACTATAGCTTGCACCTACCCAAATCATCAACATACACAATGATGATCACACCCTCTTGTGTGTTGATGTAAACACCATGGTCTAACTATAACTTGTTTAAATTATTTTCTACAAAAAAATTATCTAACTTCTAATACCAAGTTTTTAAGTTTTTTTTAAACCCATATAGAGATTTTTGTAACTTGCAAACAAGTTTTTTTTGCCTTTCTGAAACCTGTCCATTACGTTGTTCCATGAAAATGACTTCCTCCAAGTCACCATTCAAGAATGCACTTTTGAAATCACCTTGGTATACTTCTAAATCTCTTATCACAATCATAGCCAATAACAATTTGATGGAAGGAATTTCACCATTAGAACAAATGTATCATTAAAATCTACTTCTTATTTCTATGCATAAGTTTTAGCTATGACTTTTGCCTTATGGCATACAATTTGACCGTGAGCATTCCTTTTACTTCAAAACACCCACTTGCAGCTAATCATTTTATGGTTTGCTAAAAGCTTTGACAATATGGATCCATGTGTTGTTCTTTTCCAAAAAACTCATATTTTCCTCCATAGTTGCCTTCCATTTTTGTGCGTTATTTCTAGCTAAAGCTTTAATGACAATCACTAGATCCTCCAATGAGTTCACAATGTTTGCAAATTGTGGTAAAGTCATAAAATCTTCCAACCTTTTGAAAGTTTTCATTCCTTAATAGGTCTATGACAAATTTGTGTAGTTGGCTTTAATGATTCCTCATTGTCATGATCCTTAATAGCACAAGGACTTTTGGAGTCCTTTTTTGTTCAAGTTCCTATAGAAGCATGTGGATTTCCCAAAGTTTGGATAGAGAAAAATATCAATTATAATCTCTGGTCAAAAGGTAGGTTCTTGTATGAAAAAGGAGCTACTACCATACATGTATACATCTTAAACCCACAGAAACCCACATCAATGTAGTTAGGTTACAAGATAGCTAAATTAATAGTTCAAAGAGTTCAATGGAGTATCTACCAAAACTATACAATGAAATTTTGTTGTTGTATTGTAGCACTATAACTATCACCACAACACCACCAACCACCATACATTTTCCCAATGTTGGACTAGTGTAATACACTTGGAGATGAAATCATACCTATGTAAAACAAAGGGCATTTTTAAAGGTGCTTCGAATGTTTCAAAGTAAACAAAATCATGTATTAAAAAAACATAATGAGTTTTGAAAGGGAAGCTTACAAAGTAGGAATTCAATATTTTCCTACAAATTTAAAGCTCAACATGTGTTTCATTATGTAGTACTTGATGGGTAAAATAAGAAAAAATCTTGCAGAAGTGCTATGGAATGTCATTAATTACAAGGAATGGTTGAACTTATGAATCATACATTGTCACCCATTACTCAAATAGTAAAACATCATTTGAACAATGTCACCTGGAAGTATTAAAATTCCAAATTAGTTTAAAATTTGATATATTCAAATCCACTTGGAAAATCATGGATTCCCAAAAGTAATAATTACAACTTGAAGGATTAGATTTAACTATATAATATAAATCCCTTACTCGTAAGCTACATTTTCCTCATGTATTGGGCCAACACACCTAATGCAAGGATTCCATACCTATTGAAGAGTATGAATTTAATACATGTTTTAGCCTTTTATCGGGTAAATGCATACTACGATGGACCAAAAAATTCACCGAAAAAGTTCATTTCTTCATTTTTTTGGTGTTGTCATCACTTTTAAAACGAGTTTTCCAATTACAAATTAAGTTTTTGCAAGACCTTTGTTTTGTATATTTTTTCTAATACATTATAAAACACATTTAATGAAAACACTTGAATCAATTTCAAAAAATACATATTGAAAAATACTTATGAATTCTAACCTTCCAAAAAAATATTCAAATGGCCACTTTCATTAATAATGACATCCTTAATAAGAATTTTAGTCTCCATTTTGATCATACAACTTGTGACAAAGTACTATCAAATAAATAATTTAGTAACGCAAGATCTATGAGTCCATTTACAATTATTTGGGGACTAAATAAGGATTGTGACTTAATTTAAGACACAAGTTTAAAGTCCCCCCTAAACCAAACAATGAAAATATGGTTTTTCTTTTTTAATATGTTATTTATATGATAATATAGATCATATATGTGAGTCCCTTTTTTAAAAAATAAAATAAAATTCTAACTTAATAAACATCATGTAATTGGAAGGTCATGAATTTTTACATTGTAACACAAAAAAGGACACCATAGTATGCACTTACCTTATCCAAAGTGGATATATGGCCTTAGTAAGGGATGCACATCATGCTCCATAAAAGCTCAATCTAGACCCATGAATTTCATTGAAGTCAGTGATATTTTCAATAATTGATTTGGGCATCATGACTATACACAAATTACAATGCTTCCTACCACACAACATGAAAGACAAAATGGATACAAATGAAAACATAAAATCTAGCACATAAGATCAACTATAGCAAATCTCAAATCAAAGGGAATATTGTGATGAAAAACATTCACTTTTGATCACTAAGGCCATGAAGCAAAATGCCCTATAAGTGATACTCCTATACCCATCTACCAAAATATCACACAATGTAATTTGTGCATGAGGTCCACAATTGTACCCAAGAAAAATAAAAAAGATCCTTCCATTGTGATGATCGACGCGCTCCCAACTTCTTGAAGGACTCAAATGTGAGTCCAAGTAAAAAACAACGGAAAAGGGAGGAGTCGGGCACGCTCCTTAGCTCATAACACTTTGAGGGGTAGAGGGGCTTGTTGGAGCTTTGGGATGGGACTAGGAAGAATGACAAGCTTCATTCACTCACACGGGCCTGCACACAACCCACACAAAGTGGTTAGTGCATAGTTGGAGCACCTTTGGTGTTAGGACGAATCACAGGCAACACGGACACACTAAATTCACCACGACTCGGACTTGGGGGAAGCCACCACCTTCCCCCTTATAGTATACTCTGTGGCTGGCCACGGAGTCTACATCCAAATGGTTTTTCTCTCCCGGGACTCTTGAGTGGGAGTCTTGAAATCGCGCTGGTTGGGACTCCTACAACTTTGGAGCCCCATAACTTTGCGAGCAAACCTCAGATCGAGATGTAGTCTGAAGTAAAATTGTAGCTATCATCGAGAGCTTTCCAATGGTATGTTGCATGCCCTCTGTAGCTAAGTAAATAGGGTTGATTCCCGACTTTTTCTAGTCGGGAGTCAAATTGGCAGTTTGACTCCCAACCCTTCTTTTGGCCTTAACTTGTGTTTTAGATGTCCAAATGGGGAATGCGAGCCCATTTTAGACATCTATGTTTCAAGAGCTTTTAAAAGATATAAAGAACACCACAAACCATTGAGTTTTGACTTCTGAAATCACTTTCTAAAATTTCAGGAGTCCATTAGGACTCCATCTTCCAAAATGGGAGTTGCCTTGGGAGTGTGAGGGTTCACTCCTTCATACTCCCTCACACTTTTTTACATTCCCGGGAGTCTGTGATGTGATTCCCATGCTTTTTCTTGGCCCGCACCCTTGCAGCTTCTTTGCCTTAACTCCCGAGCTCCCACTTGGCCCACAACCTTGTAACCCTTTTGCCTTAGTTGCAAGCCCAAAGCTAGGGTTGCGACAATGATAATGTTCATTAACAAAATGAAATGTGTTGATAGCCATATTTTGTAAACCAAACATAAATAGCACTGAAGCCAACCATGAAAAGCTATTAACCTTTAGTTGTAGAATTCCTACTTGTCGTCCTAATTTAAACCCAACCCTATCAATATTTCGAAACTTCTCCAGGTTGAAAGTTTGTAGGAAAACAAAATCCAAGTTCAATTCGTACAATTGTAATGATAGCAAAACTACAAAGTTTATGCATTTTTTTTTTGTTTGGGACATGAATAAGACATGGTGCTACAAAAATTGATTTTGTTAGATTCAATTAGTAATTGGGTTGAACTTGCCATCTAGTGGTTAAAGGCTATTTGTACCTAGCATATATGTTTTTGAAAAATCTAGGATTACCAGAAAGTATTACATTAAAAGTGTTAGTTGAAAACTCTGGTCAAAAGGCGAACTTTTGTATCAAAACAAAATCAAAGGGAATAAATTATGAATAGGAAACCTCACTAATGATCACCAAGGCTTGAAGTAATATGTTGATGCCCCATAAGCGACATGCTTATACATAAGTGCCAAAATATCCCACAATGCAATTTGTGCACAAGGTCCAAGTTTACACCTCATCAACTAGAAAGATCTTTCGATCATGATGATATTCCACATTAACAAAGTGAAATTTATGTCAACATGTGTATTTTGGAAACCAAGTAGAAATAACATTAAAACAAAGAGATTTTGGATTCAATATTCATATTTGTCATGAAGAGCTACTACCTTTTGTAAGCATTCAATTGCCTTGTCTGAATTTGCATTATGCAAGCTCTTTACAAAACTACCAAGGACAAATAAGACACCCCCCAAACGTTCCCCAAAATATTTAATTGAATAAACACCCTTTTGCTACAAAAATAGCCCAAAGTCATTTTATTTGTCTCCAAGTTTATTACATGAAAAGAATGACAAGATTTTTAATGTGTGTGGAACAAATCCAATGACTATTCAAATTCAAAAAGTTGATGCCATTCCAACAATGTTTCAATTAATCTTGGATTAATCTTGGTGAATTGGATTATTTAATCTTCACATGTCTAGCTATTTATTGAAAATTCATTATATGGTGAAACAAAACTTAGATTCTATTATCAACTTTGCATGCCTTTGTAGCTTCATTTTTGCCCCCTACACATGAGCCTGAATCAAGAAATTATATTGTATTATATACAACTACAATGAAGATAAATGAGGGGTAAAAACATAGTGCACTATACCAAATTGGATGTCACAAACATAATTTGTGCAAATGATGAAATGTAATTGAAAACTACATGATAATTGTAACAATTGTCTTATGGTTTAGACGCAAATATGTGTGATAGATTGTATATATAATGTATTTCATAAAACACTTATGCAATTAAAATTATTTACATAGTAAATTTGGACTTTTAAACTTGTATATATGTTCGTTAATGGATTACAACTATGAGTGTGGACTTTGTTTTCAATGAAAAATATTTTATTTTATTTTCAATGACATGATTTGATGGAAAAATATTGTATGTCACAAGATTTTGGAATCAATAAATTTTAGATTTGAAAAAAAAAAAAAATGCGCTCTGATGTTAAATATCTTAAAAAATTCATAATCGATTTAAAAACCAAGAATTAAAAAAAAAGGTTCCTAAAAACAATATGTTTGTATTATCAATATGAAGAATGGTATAGAATCAAGGACCTCGTTTAGTAAAGTCTAAGTCATAATGAACATCTTACAATTTGCATACTCATACCAAATTATTAATATAAAAAATTTAAAATTTGATTTTTCCCAAAAATAGTCCATAGTGATGTTAATCATTCAAGTACACTTATATAGGAAGAAAATGAGCTAAAAATCAAGTTGATTGACTCACTATTACAAAAGTTATGGCATTACAAATATGGGTATATGGGTATATAGTTCTAGAATCATTAGACGTTACCCCTAGAAAGGGGTAAACCTAGGTGCTACGTGTTGATTGTAATAACTAGCACTTTTGAACTTTAGGGTTTAGGTTACCTTTGAAACATTCAACAAATTTTATTTTGTGTTCATTACACCAACATGATGCATTCTCACCTTGATACCAAATGTGCATTTTGACAATTCAAAAGCATTTCAAATCTAAGACATCATCAATGTACATCTCCAAGTTGCTTCTGGCAACAAAAAAATTCTTTTGTTTCACTGTTTCAAGTTTTGTTTCATGCAACTTTGTTTTGTTTCATGTGGCTATTTATGCTTGTGGTGTTTGCTTTTCTTTACACATTACGATTTTTGAATTGATTTTTTATTTGTGTATATACCTTGTAGGTTACAATTGGTAAGAACGCAAGCAAGGAACGTAGACAAAGTATCAAAAGACCAGGTGACGAATTCAATGCAAAAAGCTACACACATGGGTACAATGCATAATCATGTGAACATGGGTTCAGTGCAAAGAGTTGCAAGCATGTTGGACACTGTAAACATATAAACACTTACTACGTATAGGAAAATAGTAACATCTGCACATCAACAAAAACACAAACAAAAGATGAAGGACCTCTAACAAAAAAACAACAAGAAATTTTCATATTGGAAGCTAGTACAAATGTTATGGAAGAAAGAGAACTAAGAAGAGTGGCTTTTGCTTCAATGTTAACATTGCTAGAATGCTTGAAGTCATGTCTAGGACCCATGGTTAAGAAGTTGGTGATGGAAAAAATTCTTTCTCATTTTTTATTATAGAATGACCTCCTCGATTATGTATTACCACGAAAGGATGCAATGGCATAAAGTTAGATCCTTGAAGGGTTGAATAAAACTTTGGCAAAAAATAAAAGTTGCAACTCCAATGTGAAATTTGTGGTGAAACAGACGATGTTGACTATTGTTGTTAGTGTTGGAATAGGGTAAATTTTAGCAAGAGCAGTTGATAGAGGTCATCAAAATGTTACATATGCAAGGCTTTAAAGGTAACTATTTAACACAACAAGTACCTTTCTTTGGACATTGTCAGTGAAGAAGGGAAGGTCTAATGCCATAAATTTATTAATGATTTAATTATAAGTGAATTTGATTAACCATTCTATTTGCATAAATATTCAAGCTTGATCAAGGTTAAACATGCATTATCTTCACATGTTTAAAACCTTAATCTTCCATACCAATACACAACCTAAACCTTACAAGTTGTATGTGCATTAGTGGCAAGTACACAATCATATATATATATATATTCATGAAATAAAAAGTCCTTAATGAAATAGATAGTAGGAGTTACTTTCAATTTGCCTTTTCGAAATTTGCAAACATATAATACCTCACAATTCCTATCAAGGCAAAATAATTACAAATTGGAAAACCAAATTATTTTTTTGTTAAAATGAAAACATAATTGAACATGCATTACCTTCACATGTCTACAAATTTTAATCTAGCAAAATATTAAATTAATCAAACCCTAAAAATGGTAAATGTATTGGTGGTAATTATTTTAATAAATTAAATATGATATAAATATGTTAGAATAACTAATTTTTATGAAGACCTAATCATAAAACAATTGAAACATATTGAAATAATAAACCTTAAAGGAGGCAAAGGAAGTAATGAATTCACCTTTCATATTGAAATTTGTTTCCACTTCCTTTCAAAAGAGAATAAATGATTTGAGCTTGTTTTATATATAAGAATTGAACACAACTCTTAATCCTACCTAAATATTTTATGATTAGCTTTTACTTAGTATCTAGAAAGTGGGTTGTAAAAACATTTAGTGTCATAGAAGTATAGCACATTTCCTTAGCCTTCCAAAAACACATATATTCATTTTTGCCTATAAAATTAAATATCCCTAATTGTACATCATGCATTAAATGGGCCAAGGCCCAAAGTTGAAATGGAGTTGTCGATAATACTAAGCCCAAATGCAATACACATCCAAATGTTAGCATATATTTTCATCAAGCCCTTGCATGAATCGATTATGAAACAATGTGCCATACAATACTTACATATGGTTATTTGTATATTCTTTGATGATTATAGGCTTGAATGGAACAATGAATAGGTAAGTGGGTAGTGGACCAAAGTGGTTTGAAAATGTTTTCACATATGTTTAAGAATTATTGAATAACAATTTGAATTGCATATCAAGTATTAAATAATATATTGTAAATTTCATTTTTATTTATATATTGATAATTGAATTAATCATGTAAATATTCATCAATTATTTAAAATGAATATTTAATAATATGTTTTAGACTTCATCATTTTATAACTAATATCAATCACTCCAATAATATGGAAGAATTAAAAGACTATTTGAAACATTTAAATTGAAAAATTAATGAACATTTATTGATATAGTTTTCATTGCATGGACAATGGAGCAAGATTAAAAGGTTTAGGTTTATTGCATAGTCTATACATATGTTTACACTTTTATTTCACTAAAAAATCACATACTATAATATAAAGGTTGCTTCAATAACAAATAACTAATTGTTTTGGGATGCATTATTTTCTTTTTATTATGAAAGATTTGCTAATTTCCTTCACAAAATTAGATTTTTAAAGAAACATATCTTTTTAAAATTTGAGATATCTAAAAATAATACAATTAATGTCAAAACTCTTAAGGTATTATAATATCATAATCACAATAAAAATTTGTGTTATAACAATATGGTGTTTACTTTTGCTAACCATTATCTATATTCAAGAAATTTCAATTTATTGTAATTACAATATATTCAAATAAATTATAAAAATTCATTATGAAGGGAATATGTAATAATGCTTTCATAGTTGCAATAAAGTGACACAATATTCAATTTTTTCAATATTTAATAAACTAATATTACAACAATGTTGTCTCATTCACACCAATTATCTTTACACTTCAATTGAAAATGCAAGTACTACCTAAACCAATGAGATTTGTGGATGCAATACCTACATTACGGGTACATCCCAAAATGAATAGCCATTGCATTGGTAGGCTTTGACCAAACATATGTAACAATGTGCAATACCTTAATTTTGATGTATATTTAATTATAACCAATGAATATGGAAAACAAATTACAATACCCTCATTTACATTACAAATTTTTATTTATAATGTCAAGAACTTTAAGTTAATCTAAGGTTGTGCCAAAAGGTCAACATTTAGCCATGAAAAGAGAGAGGTTTTGTTTATAAGTAAATGTTTGACCAAAAAGATGTAAAGGTTTTGCCAATAAATAAAGGTTGAATTAATAAACGAAAATGTTTTACCAACAGATAGGGATTTAATTACGAGGAAGTAAAGGCTTTGTTGAGAGATAAAAATTTCGCCAGAAAAGAAAGAGGTTTTGCCAAAAGGTTTAAGTTTAATCAAGAAGATATAAAAGTTTTGTTAATAGGTAGAAATTTAACCAATAAAAGATGAAGGTTTTGTTAAAAGGTAGAGGTTTATTTAGGAATATATGAAGGTTTTGTTAAGTGGTGGAGGTTTCACCAAGAAAATATATAAAGGTTTTGCCAATAGATAAAGTTTTAACCAATAAGAGATGGAGTTTTTGCTAAGAGGTTGATGTTTTGCCAAAAATATATTAAAAATTTGCCAAGAAGGAGAAGTTTAATGACACGCTCCCAAGTCACGAGGTGAAACCCACTTGAGGGTTTCACAAAGTAAAATTGCGGAAAGTTGAGACTTAGTAGCACGCTCCCGGCTTCCAACTCTAAAAAGGGGTAGAGGGTTGAGTTGGGAGCCCAGGGATTAGACTAGGAAGAGGGACTAGCTTAGCTCGTGTGAATCTGCATCCAAAAACCAACCAAAACGGGTTAGTTTAGCATTCGAGACACCCTTGGGTGTTGGGACTTGCCACGGGCACTTGGACACACAAGACTCACCACGGCCCGGACTCGGGGGAAGCCACCACCTTCCCCCATATAGTATTCTCTGGGCTGGTCGCGGAGGCTACATCCGAATGGCACATTTTGTTGGGACTCCCGAAATGGAGTCCCGAAAGTGTCCCGGCTGGACTCCCGGAACTTTGAACAGCCATAGCTCCTCGCCCCAAACTTGGATCGGGACGAGTCCTCAATCAATGTTGTAGCTCTTGTCGAGAGCTTTCCAACGCCATGTCGCACTCTTCAAGGCGACGTCGGGAAAAGGTCGATTCCCGACTTTTAGTGGTCAGGAGTCAAACTGCCAGTTTGACTCCCGGCCCTTCTTTTGCTCATAACTTGGGCTGCAGATGTCCGAATTGCCAATGCGAGGCCATTTTCGATATTTACGTTTCAAGACCTTTTCAATGACACCAAGAACGCTTCAATGCGAGGTGTTTTGGGCCTTGTTGTCGAGCTCTAAACATTCGAGAGTCCTGGAAGACTCCCAACCTCCAACTTTTCCAAGTGTTGGGCTTCACCCCCACATTTGGCCAAAGTGGGATTGCGACATTTAACCAAGGAAAAATAAAGTTTTTGCCAAAATGTAGAGGTTTAATGAAAAATATATAAAGGTTTTGTCAAAAGGTAAAGATTTAATAAAAAATAGATGAAGATTTTGACAAAAGGTAAAAGTTTAGTTAAAAAAATATAATTTTTTTGGTAGGATGTTGAAGTTTAGCCAATATGAGATAGAGGTTTTGGTAAAAGGTAAAGGTTCATTTAAGAAGATATAAAGGTTTTGCTAAGAGGTAAAGGTTTAGCCAAGAAAAGTTGAAAGTTTGGTTGAAAATTAAAAGTTTAGTCAGGAAGATATAAAAATTTCACCTAGACATTTAGCCAAAAAGAGATAAAGGTTTTGTCAAAAGACAAAAGATAATTCAAAAAGTATAAAAGTTTGTCAAAAAGTGAAAGTTTAGCCAAGAAAAGATTTTTTTTCTTAAAGATAAAAGTTTAGCCAAAAAAAGATAAAATAGAAGCTTTACCAAAAAATAAAGGTTTGTTCAAAAACATATAATGATTTTGTCAAGAAAAAATAAAATTTTTGACAAGAGATAAAGGTTTAGCCAATTAAATATATATATATATATATCAAGAGATTCAGGTTTTATCAAAAATATATAAAGATTTTGCTAAGAGGTAGAGATTTAGCCAGGGAACGATAGAGGATAGCTAGCTAGGGTGGGTAAGTAGAGGGCTGAGAGTTAATTTATAGGTAGGGCCAAGATGTAAGTTGGCAGGGTAGCTATGTGAGAAGGGCAGATAGGTGGGAGGGTAGTATAGAGGGCAGGGTTGAAGGGGAAACATGGACCCAAAAAAATAATGATCAAAGGGCAGCAGCCAAAACAAAAGTTGACTGTGATGCAACGTGGGTTAAGGCAGGGCAAGAATCAGATGAGAAAATGCAGCCCTTCCCATGGACGGGACCGCCAACAGGACCAGATAAGGATCTCCTATGCTCCAATTGGCCTTATCCCTCCCTTCAATCGAGCGGGTCTTTTCTTGCCCGTTTGTGTCTCCACTTTTTCTAATAAGGTGGCAATTTGTGCTTCCGATCGTTTCTCGTATGTCTCAGTGTGCAGCGATAAAATAATCTAAACCGATGAAACGAAGGGTTCCCGGGTTTATACACCCGTCGCGTCTCTCTCGTCCGTCTCTTCTCTCGTCGCCTTTGGTCCTTAGCTCCCGTCGCGTTTCTCCCGTCTCCCCTCGTCCTTGCTCTTGTTTCCTCGATCTGCACACAATTCTTCTATCGGCTTTCTATGTGTGTTTTAAAGTAGCCAGCAGTTTTTGAGAATATTTTGAGTTTTGGAAAATATTTTTTGGGGTATTTTTGTTGCTTTCGCTGAAAAGAAATGGCTGCCTGTGCTGCAACTTCCAGGGTAGCAACAGGGGTCCCTTCTCTGTCCGCCGGGAGCAAGAAGGTCGTCTCAAGGGCTGTTGTGCAGGCTAGCTGCTTCGCTGGTCTCAGATCCTCTAGTAGAATCGATGGACTGAAATCGAGCAGATTACAGTCATTTTCAAGCCGAACAGCGGTTGCCAGGTCCGTGGCCAAGACAACTTGCGGCCTGGACACTCCACTCGTCATCTCTCTCAGCACCGGAGCTCTTCTGTTCCTGGGACGATTCGTATTCCTGCCTTTCCAGAGAGACAATGTAAGTGGCTGGTCTTTTCCGCCTTCCGCATTTATATATTATTTTGGCAATTGTCGTGAAGCTTGCAGTCTCGAAATGTTGATGAACCTTGCATGCAATGTAACAAGTTTGTTGCTGTGTCGACGATGTGACATGCGATTTGACCTTCGCCAAGAAATACTTTGCTACGCACGAGTTTGATTTCCTTTCCTTCACAATAATTCCATTCTTCCCGGTTCACGACAGTTACACGAGGCGGAAGCAGAAGAATTCTTTGTGGTTTGAACTAACAAAATATTGATCACGGTTTTTTTCCAGGTAGCAAGGCAAGGACTGAAAGAGCAGAATGGACAAACGCATTACGAGGCCGGCGATGACCGTGCACGAGAGGTCGTGAGTCTGTTAAGTACCTACGATCCCGCCGGTTTCACCATCGTTGATGTCCTTGCCTGGGGAGCTCTAGGCCATGCCATCGCATTCTTCATCTTAGCCACTGGCACCAATGGCTATGACCCCACATTCTAGGCGATGATCGTTGCATTCTACCAGTCGACAACACATTCCGCAGTACACTTTGAAGTGAGTTCTTATTTATCTGTATGAATGAAACTTGCTAATTCCAGTACTAACGTTGTGGCAGCACTTTGCATCTTCAGTGTATCAATATCTGCAATTGAAATCACGCCTGCTCAGACAAGAACTCGAGAGCAACTTTTTATTCTCTGATGTTTTGATCATTTTGCTCTATTATGATAAGGAAAGATCATTGATCTGAATTATATCAAATGTAGAATTACTTCAAAATCTATTTCTGAGGACTAGCTAGCTAGGTGCTTCATTGCCTTCTTGATATCACAAGTCTAATTGCAAATCAGAAATGATCATCATAAGCGGAATATTCGAATGGCTCTGCAATGGAACATTGTGCTGTATGGAAATATGGAGACATGAATCTCATTGTTAGGTATATGAATGTGACACTTTGTCAAAAATCTCTCAATGTAGGCTATGCATCAACTTTGAGCTCCCTCAAAGGTAAATGAAAAATCAATTTGAATCTTGAGCATCTCTGAAGTGGAGAGGAGAGTAAAAGAGATAGAGAAGAGACTGGTTTATGGAAGGACTTCTACCCAATCTTTGTATCTTGATTAATTTTGTTATATACATTTCAATATCGCAGATTCCGTGCATTGTATGCAATTTCGGATATATATATTTTGAACCTGTGTGATAGTATCAAACTTCAAATCTACACTAGAGTGCTACATGTTGGCCTGAATTGAGCATGCTCTGGTTGATAATAAACGATTGAAACATATGTAAAGTTAGCACTATGGCACTATTGAGACATGTAAATTAGGTAGTGTATCGACTGGAATCCACTCAGCAGGTGTTTTCCATAGCACTTGTTTGGACTGCTGAAGTGGGTTACAATCAACAGATTTGTAGCCTAATTGTCATGAATCTATTGCAACATAGTCCAATTGCTTTTTGTTATGTAAATTGCTGAAGCATGAAACTGGCATGTTAAAAGAGCCTGACTAAAATTTCAATATTGGTTTTGTCATTTTGCTTCCCATGCTTATATTGAGGTTCCTGCATGCCATAGGAACAATTGAAGTGTCTATTGGAACCAAGTCAAGTATAGGGGAAGGCCTGCTCCCTAGGGCATCCCCTAATTTGGAGGGACATAGACTCAAGGGTAGTCCAAAAATTAGGGGAGGCTTGTGGGAGCAGGCCTTCTCTGGCCTAAAGGTTTTGAAGGTCTGCATGATGCAATCAGCTGAAGGCTCCTTCAACTGATGCAGGAATCTTCCATGCAGGGAGGTGTGTTCAAATACAAAGGGAAAAACCTCAGAGTGCTTTACCAGGGGGGATGTCGTCTCCTCAGGCTCAGAAGTGACAATGCACCAGAATCAGCAGCAAGTCCAGATACTACATCTACACACTATGTAGGATGGAAAAGGCCTGGTTGCACCAAGGAATGTGGCAAGACCTTGAGGGCAAACTGTTCTGGATTACTGGCACAGGTCTACCAGGGCATGCATAACTGGTGTCTTTCATTTGTGAATATTTTATATTCCGAGATTATTTTACTTTTTGCCAAATGTAGAACTGTTAAGGTCTGTAGTGGCAGATGATGTGATTTTCTTGACCATTTTATATGACATATGCTTCCCGTGATGATCATCCATTTGTAATAGTGACCACAATGTCTGTCAAGAACAAGAGTCATTTTTAAAATTGTGGAATCTGCCATCCCCTGCTCTTAATGCCATAGAATAGCCTTGTCCAGTCTGTTGGGTGCATCACCTAGCTCACCATAAGAGGCTCTCCTTGCACATTACCCAACATAATGGCCAGGGCTTGACCGATCCATAGTCCATATTATGCAACCGGTTTTGGTGGTGGCCTATTCAGGCACTTATTGGCTATTTCCTGGGTGCAACAGGTAGCCTTCTACTAGCTTCACTCTTTGCTGATAATGACAATTTTAATACAAGTTGACAAACTGAGAACACAATTGCAATGAAAAAGCTGATTACACTTTGGAATAGGCCCTGGCAGAGCACATTACCACCTACCCAGACAGCTGATTGCCTGGCTCACCACTTTCTTGGGTGGAACCAGGTCCATTCCATAGTACAGTAAGGCAAGTGGGAGAATGGGCTCCTGGTGGCCAATTCTACTAGGGTTGCCCTACCATGCCTGGTGATTGCTTGCTTGCCGAAATCACCTATGTCTACATTGATGGCATATATATCCTCATGACAATAGCACCACTAGATATCCTATTTTCTTGGCAAAAGTTCTACTCTTTTAGGGGTCATGCAAAATTAAAATTATTACTCTATTCTACTTGTGACGAAAAGTTGAACCATCACAATAATTAGAACATGAAGTTTTGGAAGTATGGAGTAATCACTTTGCATATTTGATAAATTTTTGTGGAAATAAATGTTCATAAAATTTCTTCCAATTTTCACAAAAATAAAAAGAAATAAAAGAAAAATATACATGTGTGTGTTATCATTGTGATACATTAGGATCAAAATCAAATAGTTTAGACACTTTGTTATACAAGTGAGGTTAATAGGGGAGGGTAAAGGCCTTGGGTGAGGCCAGCCCACATTTTGAGAATGTCCCACACCCATGGGCTTCATTAACTGTAAAGCATGAGGCAAAGGTTATCATGATCACGAACCTACAAACACATATATCACAAGGCATATGAAGGGGATGGTTCTTACACTTCCGTTTCCAAGTGTGAGGGATCTTAAGCTTATCTCACACCTATTAGTAAAGATAAGACACTTCCTTCTCTTAATGAATAGGAAGAATATCTCTCTACTCTTTTCCAAGAAGGATACTCATGGATGTAAGTTGCCTTTCAAATACACTTAGGAAATTTCTCCAAATGGTTTGCAATGGAAAGAAAAGGATGCTTAAGCATGTTTGGCTATGATAAAGCTTGCTAGAACTCAACACAGCACCTTAAAAGCAACATTTAACTGCTAGAATAAATGCCAAGCCTTATGCCAAAATACATGACTGCATGCCTTTTTGCAATGCACATCCAAAATGTATTTCAAGCTCGTACACAAATGTGGGGAAAAAGAGAGGTTGCTTATTCCCTGGTTTTTTGAGGGGAAAATAAAGTAGTTTTCTCACATCTTGAATAGGTTTTAAAAATCTTTCCCCATTTTATGCTAAATAATACTTCTTGGGATGATCACAATTGATGCAACATAAAAAAAAAACTAACAAAAAAAATTGTTCATAGATGGTTTTTTTTTCTTTTCAACTTTTAAATCCATTTAACACCCACCAACTCCAACCTTGGGAAACTGAATAGTAACCAAGATCATGTTTGCTTTCAACTCTTTCTCTTCCCAAGATGGCAATAAGCCAATTGAGTGTTCTTTATCAAGCAATCCAACCTATTAGTGTGATGAGCTTTGGATGGCCTCTCTATAGGAGCAAGAAAACCAACAATTATATAGTAAATTTACATATAACTATAAAATGCCCCAAGTGAATAAAATTGGAAAGGGGAAAAAGAAGTTGGCATGTTAAAAGCTTTCATTTGTTTCATAGGAATGTGCATTCAATATTGTTACGACTAGTGTCCTTTGTGTAATTGTAAATAGTTGTTTTACACACTATTTACATTTACATGCCAAAGTTTTTACACTTGCACAATGTCGTGTAAAAAAAAGTTGTGATAAGTTTAAATCACAATGCAATATTTTCATGAAGGTATTACATTGTCATGGATCTTTGGAAATTACTGGTTGCAAAAAAATAGCATATTGCACCTCACATTTTTCATTAGTGTATGGCTTTTAAAAGAGAACATAGCAAGACCACAACACAAGCAAGATGTCAAAGTGAAACTCATTTGAAACAAGTTGATCACAATCTCACTATTTAAACTTGCAAAAATTGTAAATAAAGATGAGCAACATTGAGAACTCATCCTAAACCTTAAATCATGCTTTGCAAACACAACCACAAGAAAGGGGCTTGCAACATCACAAAGTGGTAAGAAATCAAAATTTGTTGTTGAAGCTTGTAACAATCCAAAGAGTTATAATATGAAAACAACACAACCAATTACATTTGCAAACAACCTCTTGATGAAGGGAAGTAACATGAGAAAAATCACAAGACCACAATGAATGAAACTTTGCAAAATATTATTCCTCCTTATCTAACCTTTTGTTCTTTCTTATTTATTTTCTCTTCTTTCCTCATGCTTACCATTCAAGACTTTTTCCCCTTTCCCTTTTTTTTTCCTTCTTTCTTTTATTGAACCAACTTCTTTTCAATAGTTGTTGTTTCAAACCTTGAAAATCAAAAGAAAAAAAAGAAAAAAAATTGCATATGTTATTATGCATTTTGTTCATTTTATTTTTACACTATATTATATGGTTTTACATGGTGTGTAAAACCATATAAATGGATGTGTGTTCTCTTTCATGATTTTACTTTTACATTTATCCTATTTTACATGGGATAAAATAGTTTTTCATCTAAAATTGCATGTTCAAAATTATACTCATACACAAATGTGAATCAAAACTATGCACTTACACTTGAAATGTATAATTTTTAATATACATTTGCATTATATGTATATCAAAAATCATATATATACACAACACTAGTGGCACCAATAAGCTTCATCTTTGGTCTAATCCAAACAAAGAGACAAGTATAGTTGATGGTTTAGTCTTGGTTATATCATAACTTTAAGACATAAACAAAGCAGCGTTTATTGGCGAAATTTCGCCAAATTTTGTCCTGAAAAATATGATTTTGACCAATACAAAGGATTTTTAATGAAAAAAATGGCCCAAATTTTCCAGATTTTTAAGGAAAAAAATTCCAAATTGGTAGAATTTTATGGTAATTTCCAGTAGGTAGGCAAAAATATAGAAAGATTCTGGGTTTTTTCTAATTTCACATCTAGTATGAAGCCTAATTTGGCTAAAGCCTCTTATGGATGATCACCATTTCAGCTACATCACAAACTTGAAAAAAAAAACCCCTGAAACAAAGACTTTGAAAATTATATTTTTAGAAAATTTCATATTGTTATTGGGAGCATTTAAGACAACCCTTTTTTTATTGAAGAAATTAAAATTAAAAATTTCAAAACTAAAGTGTATTTAGGGTTTAGGGTTTAGTTTCAATCACTGGAAAAACCTCAAAAAAGATTAATCATTTGGTTTTTAGTAAGTAGCTAGAAACATAAAAGGATGAATTTTTTTTTAAAAAATCATTTTTGGTTTATAGCGAGATTTGGCTAAATCTTCCTAGGATGGTCACTACTTTGCTTACATTAGAAAAAATCCTTAAAAAGACATTTCTTAGGAGGCACAAACATTGCATGAACATACTTTCCAAGCTTTTGACCAGAGGTACTTCTTTCATGACACACTACTAGGAGTTCACAAACATTGTGGGAATGTAGGTTTGAACCTTTTGATCTCACATTTCTTTTGTGGCATACTCTATTAACTTCTTGAAGTTCAAAAATCTATTGTGTCAAAAGGTTAGTACATGGATTTGAAAATAGGAATGTAAATGCTTTCTCTCATGCACAAAGCTCTTCAACATCAAGCTTTCCTCTTGCATGTAGAGCCTTTCAATATCAAGCTTTCTCTCGCGCACAAAGCCCCATCACACACAAACTCAAGGTGAAAACAAAAAAAATGCTGCAAAATTGATGCATTTCCAAATCATCTTAGGATTGGGACAACTGCCATTACTTGATCTGTCCATAGATCTCAAAATATGCATCTATAAATTTCATTTGGTATAGAGGGGATAAGTAGCTAATCCATACAAGGCTCAATTTGACCTACCCCACAAATAGGTATACAAATATGATATATCGAGAGTAATGGAGAGATGGTCATATAGAGAAACATTGTGTCATTAACCTAAACCCTAAACCTAGATATGCTTTCACTTATGACATATGAGTTATGTAGGAAAAGATAACTCAATAAGGTCATTGGAAAACTGATAAAGCTGATGGGAAAGTGCAATGTCCTGTTATGTAATGAGGCAGGCACCCACCCACCTCTACTATGCCTTCAAACACAGCCTCAAACATCTCTGACTGACATCACAATTGTTTGTATTTGGCTTCTGAAATCAGCTCTTTTCAAGCCTCTTTTGGATGGATACAAACTGAAGTCAACCAAGAGGATCACAACAGGAACTGAGGTGGAGAACCTATCGGCCACAGAAGCACCAACCATGCACCAGCTGTGTGTGTCTGTTGAGAATAGAGATAATTCAAAGACCATACACTACAGATCAGAACAGATTGCCTTTTTTTCCTGCACTAAAAGCTGTACTCTAATGAGACCACAATAAGTTGTTGCGTCACAAAACTGGTGATCAAAGGACCAAATGTTTTTTGTGATGATCAAAGGACTAAATGTTTTTTGTGACGATCAAAGGACCAAATGTATGTTGATGATTTTTCTTTAAATTTATGTTCTCCCGATTTGGATTATATGATGCACACCATTCCAGTCTACCCCCTACCTCTAGTCTCAAGTCTGGAATTTTTAGAGTTTGCAACAAAAAAAGAAGGGAAATGGCAATGATTCACAACCTTCAAACCCCATCCTCATTATAGTTCTTTAGCAGTCATTTTTGGGGCGAAAAATCCCTTTTTCTTAAAGAAGTTGCTAAATTTTCCTCATTTTATTTCTTTTGGGGAGCATGTCAAAATAGGTCTGTGTACTGGCTACACATTCTATGGAGTTGTACAAAAATTGTCGTCAATTAAGTTGAAATCTGCCTTGGGAGGTGAGGCACACCACGGTTACTAAACTACAAAATAGGAAAATATACACACGGATTCCTAGAGTGCATATGGGACACAATCTTTCCCTACCTTTGAAATTCTCGAGTTTGAAAAACTCCAAAATAATTTTGTAAATTTGGAAAGGGAGGTGGAAGTATGCAGCTCACACACACAAAAAACAGTAAAAGGATGATAAGGTATGGGGAATCATATTGTACAGTAGGTAAACGAGATACAATCTTATCAGCATTGAAAATTTTCAACTTTGTGATAGCCGATCATATGTCATGCTCTTTGAATGGAGGTGTGATTATACGGCATGGTATGCAGCACCCATTGTGATTCACACAAGGACAATAAGTTTGTTTAGAATATTTAAAAGTGGGTGGTTCTCATCTGTATCCTTGACAAACTGGTGGAAAATCAGATTCAAAAATGAAGGTAGAAGTCATCTGGATGGTACTTTTGTAAGGTCCCACCTCCTCCCTGTCCTCACCCCCAAAATGATACTTGAAATCACAATGACAAGAGGGAGACTTGGTTTCAAAAGTTTGCATGAAAACTTGATTGTATTTCCACCAGACTCCAAAAGTGAAGGACACCTTCCTAGTGCCGTTTGTGCCAGAAATGAAAAGCTCAACCCAAAAAGAAAAAAAAGTTGAATAATTTCACAAGCAAAAATCTGAGACCCCAGGTCTAAATTTTAAAAACCCAGAAAAACAAGTAGTTGCATCTCCCTTATGAAGTCTGAAAAGTCACCACATTAAAAAAATAATAATTAAAAATTAAAAATTAAAAAAACCCACACACACACACACACACTCAAAAAAACTCCCAACAAACCCAAAAAAAACAAGAAGCAGTTGAAAACTCTTCCTTTGATGAACTCCAAAACTCTTCCACCAAAAAGTTCAAACCCATTAAAAATTTCTCCAGCACCTTTTGGGGGTCAGGTATCAGTGTCGGGCAGTTACTAAAGACAGGAACAGACCCCCGGCGGTTATCAGGGGAGGTTCGTCATGCATGATTCATTCTCACCATTCTTCTAAACAATAAAAAGATTCATTAACCAGGCAGGACCAGCAAGTTCTTTGATTCTGATCTTCTTTCAAGAACCAGAACCAACGGTTCTCTGAAATATTTGAAGACCTGGAGCTCTATGGTTCTTTTTGAAATTTTTAATAACCGACGGTTCTCTGAAATATTTCAAAACCCAGAGCCCTGTGGTTCTTTGAAAATTCAAATAAACAGTGGTTCTCTGAAATATCTCAAGAACCAGTGCCCTGCGGTTCTTTGAAAATTCAAATAACCGCGCAATGCTGGTAGGTAGGTTATGTATGTTCAACAAGAAAGGAAAGATTGAAACAAGAACAAGAAGGAAGTAAGAGAAACCACCCAAGAATTTCAGTTCAACTGAATTGTGTCAAAAGGAGGAAGGAAAATTTTTTTTAGTAAAAATATTTTAAAAATTCACAGCTGTGGATGGAGTTATTGATCAAGATCCACAATCAGAAAATTGCCCCCATGTGCAGCGAGAATTTGCTTTTGTCTGGCACTTGCAAAAGTAGCAAGTGATGACATGAATTTGGGTGGAGAACAAGACTCGTCATGTGCCCAGAAGATTTGTCACAGGATTGAGTCGAATCCCCCAAGAGGGATTTTCAAGGGTACTTCTTGTTGCTGTGTCAGAGAATGGGTCAAGGAAGATAGGCAATCAAAAGGAATGGAATACAGAAAGCTGGAGGAGAAGAGAGAGGACAAGATGATTCACGAATTATTTGCTTCTGAAAAACTGGTGATCATGATGATGGCGACAAGTTGCAGATCCAGCCAGAAAGCTGCTGATCATGATTCTCAGCTCGGAATTATAAGGACAATGAATTTGCTCTTTGAAGAGATCTAGTTTTTTTCAGTTTTCTGAACTTTGCTCCAAGGCAGCAGCAGCAGCAGTTGCACTAAGGGAGTGAAGAAGAAATTACACTGACTCCCTTCCTACTGTTGTTCGTTCTATCTAGTTCTGCTGAGAATTTGTGAACCTTTTTTTGTTTCTTGGGTTTTTTGGAGGGGGGAGTGTTCAACAAGTAGAATCCAGCGTGCGCTTGCTTCTAGTTTCTGCTACAATGGGTCCAGCGGTTGATGTCGTGAAGCGCACATGCAGGAGCAGTGGGGATGATGAAATGTGGCATGGTATGAATCAGTCTCTTGCCATTGCTGCTTCCGATCACGATGAAGGTAGTCTTCAAGCCGCCAGGGGATTCATGACTGCCTTCGATATGCCCAAGCTCAACACATTTGGTCAAGCGTTCAGGTTCGTAGCTCAATGAGCTTCGTCTCTATATTCATCCCAGTAATCTTCTCTGTTTGAAGAAGTACAGTAGATCGTTCTGACTGCTGAAATGCCTGGAATTACGTGGCACTGTTGTACACTGTGATCAGGAATTATGATGCTGAGAGTGAGCGTCAAGCAGGGGTGGAAGCGTTCTACCGCCAGAATCACATTCACCAGACCTTCTCATTTGTCTGTTCTCTCCACCCAATTCCTCATCTTGTCATGTGGGTTTGTCTCAGAGATAGAATTTCATCTTTCAAATGCTATTTTTCTCCAAGGATTCAGACAGATACCCTCTAGGTTGTCACACTTTGGATCACCCATCTAGCCACTGATAGCACATTGAAGCTCTGAAGGTGGTCATGAGATGTCTGGCTACTAGGAGAGAGCTTATTGAATGCTTTTGCATTGCCCAGAAACCCTGTAGCTGTCTTTGCAGCCACTCAGGATCAATGGGTAGCACAAAGATTAAGCAAATCATTTCTCCTCCACATGTAAACTGTGTATGCAGGTGCAACAGATGCGGAGCAAGCATCTACAACTGAATAAAACAGTGATGAGCATTTGGGATTGTTGCGAACTCTTGAATCAGTTTGTTGATGAGAGTGACCCCGACCTTGATGAACCACAGATTGAGCACCTTCTGCAGACAGCTGAAGCCATTCGGAAAGACCACCCTGATGAGGACTGGTTCCATCTCACAGGTCTTATTCATGGTAAGAAGTTCCTCAAATACTGCATCCACCAGTGATCTAAAACACCCCTCCCCCCCTTTCAAAGATCACAAGAATCGGATTTCTTTTGATGCCTGGATAACAGATCATGAAAACAATATGTATGCATTTGATAACTTAGTGCATTGTTGCAGATCTTGGCAAGGTCTTATTGCATCCAACATTTGGAGCTGAACCTCAATACTCAGTTGTAGGTAATATGCCATCCATCCTCTGTCCCCTAGAAAACCCCTTCTTATAATCTCTGTCTGAACTTTCCTTTTGAAACGATATTTTTTGTCTTGAGATACCTCAAAACTTTTGTGGCAATCGGGTTCTTGTTGTGAATCGTAAAGTGAATTGGCGTGTGTGACATGCAGGTGACACATTTCCAGTGGGATGTGCATTTGATCCTGCCATTGTCCATGCCGAGGTTGGTCTTCTCTTCTTACTTCATGACTCATGGTAGAAGACAAAGAAGAAATACAAGAATTTCTGCTGAAAGAATTCAATTAAGTGTCTCCCTCCCGCCTTTTTTTGGGAGGTGGATGTGCATTGTACCCACTGTTGAACAATGTGGTTTCTGGTACAACAATGGGTTTGATAGCTAAGGTTTCGGGTGCTCTCTTCTAAGCCAAATTCATGATGCTCTCAATGTAAACTTTGCAAGAGATTACCAAGAGTTGTGAAAATTGGTGGATTGTGCAGTATTTCAGGGACAACCCAGATTCTCAAAATGTCCTCTACAATAGCAAGCTGGGGATTTACAAAGAAGGTTGCGGACTGGACAATGTGATGATGTCATGGGGTCATGATGAGTACATGTACCAGGTAATAATTTGACTGTACACTGTGCTTGAAGCAAGTTCATCCTGGAGTTCTATGCTCAAATGATGAGCTCAATGTTCAACACGTGTTCCTTCAGAGCTGAAACATTATAATTGCAAATGTGTTACAACTGATTGTTGCATTGTGAAACTTCGATCTATGAGCTGGAAAGAACAATAATGCTGGTAGTTTTGGGTTGCTTTTACTAATATGGAAATGACACTAGATTGCTGATTTCCACTATTACAAAGGCTTCTTCAACTGCCCTTTGACTGCCCTTAGCTGGACTGAAAGGTTGTCACTTAGATCTGAGATTGACCTAGAATCAGAGAGTCTAGTGTTTGCCAGAGAAACATTTAGTAGAATACAAAGGGAGGTTTTGGCATCAGAAATTTTAACTGAACGATGATGGCATGATGATGGCAGGTGATGAAGAGC
>Ga0116227_10005258_pt1 | contig 27483 bp, 25 predicted proteins | sample S1TSphgellanicum_FD_89693 | JGI IMG/M metagenome (GOLD analysis project Ga0116227, IMG submission 89693) | Host-associated microbial communities from peat moss isolated from Minnesota, USA - S1T2_Fb - Sphagnum magellanicum MG | ecosystem: Host-associated > Plants > Peat moss > Unclassified...
CTAGCCTATTAGCGGAGCTCATAGGCCGCCTGAGGATAATCCGTTTGATTTAAAGGCTCAGCTGAAGGCTTTGCTCAGCGCTGTTTTCACTTTTGCTCTGACTGGTCCCTTGCATGACGCGTTTGCTTGACCTGTTCCTCGCGCGAGGCCGCCACTTGGCGCTAGCCCTATCTTTAACCCTGATCGCAGCGCCCAACCTGGCCCAAGCGCATCATTCCTTCGCCATGTACGACCAGACCAAGATCGTGACTCTGAACGGCACGGTGAAGGACTTTCAGTGGACCAATCCCCACGCCGTGGTCTGGCTGCTGGTTCCCTCCGCATCGGGCGATCCGGCTTTGTGGTCCATCGAACTGCCGACCGGCCCAGGCAACCTGGCCCGTATGGGTTGGTCCAAGCATTCGCTAAGCGCGGGCGATAAGGTCGCGCTCGATATCAATCCGTTGCGAGACGGCCGCAGCGGTGGTTCTCTAAAGAAGGCGCTGCTGGTCGATAGCGGCAAGGTTTTTATCGTAGGGCCCCTCGCCGGACCCAAGCCTTGAGCCCGCGCACGCTACTCATCGCCCTTTGCCTGAGCCTGCCGTCCGCCGCGGCTTTCGCAGCCGAGTCGGCGCAGGCGCTCGATCCGGCGCCTACGTCCAAAGACTGGGCCGCCATCGCCGCCCTGCCCGACTGGAGCGGTGTCTGGGTCCCCGACGTGATCGATCAGAACCGCCAGATCAAAACGAACCCACCCCCCTGGAACACCAAGGCGACGCAGGAGGTGGTGGAGCTGACCGCCGCTGAGAAAGCGGGTCGCCCTAAGGGCCTCTTTGTCGATTGCCTGCCCAACGGCCTCCCCGGCCTGATGCTGATCACCCACAACCCGATCGAGTTCGTCTTTAGCCCGGGCCGGGTGCTGATTCTGGGCGAGTCCGACGGGAATCGCCAGCGGCGCATCTATACCGACGGTCGCGGGCATCCCGCCGACCCCGACCCCACCTTCTATGGCCACTCAATCGGCCATTGGGAGGGCGACGCCTTAGTGGTCGATACGGTCGGCGTCCTGCCGGAGACCTATCTGGCGGTCAGCGAGTCGGTCGGCGTCGCCAACAATGGCGACCTGCACGTGGTCGAGCGGCTTCATCTGACCGCGCCGGACACTCTGACCGACGACCTGACCATCACCGCGCCGCACGAATTGACCGCGCCCTGGAAAACGAGCCGGGTGTTCTATCGCCACCGCGCCCGCCAGGACGAATTCGGCGAGGGCGTGTGCCTGCAAGGCAAGTTCGTCGAGAGCGTCGATGCGCACGGCGACGCCGTTTTCACGCCCCTTCAATACGCGGCGGACGGCTCGCCGCTTCCGCCCAAGCCATAAATTGATTGGACCGCGCTATGCGATGCAAAACCGCCGCCCTGATCCTCGCCCTATCGGCGCCCTTAGTCCTGCCTCCGGCGGCTGAGGCCCACCACTCCTTCGCCATGTACGACCAAACGCGCACGGTCACCCTGAAGGGCGCAATCAAGACCGTGCTGTGGAGCAATCCCCACGTCGTGATCTGGCTGGAAGGCGCGCCCATCACCGGCGGCGCCCCCGGCGTTTGGACGATCGAGCTGACCAGTCCCGGCAATCTGACCCGGATCGGCTGGACCCGAACCTCGCTCAAGCCCGGCGATGCGGTCGAGCTTCAAATCCTGCCCCTGCGCGACGGTCAGCAGGGCGGCGCCTTCAAGACGGCGAAGCTGTTGGCCACGGGTCAGGTTCTGGACGCCAACTGGGTGCAGAAGTCCCAGACCGGCGCCATCAAGCCTTAAGCCGGACCCCGTTGATGTTGAACGCCTTCGCCGCCTGGCTGCTCCGCACGCCCGTTACAGCTTTCCTGGAGAACGCCGCCTGGGCGGTGCCGACGATCCAGACCCTGCACATCCTTTGCATCGCGATCGTGTTCGGCGGCGCCGTCTTCATCAATCTGCGCGTCTTTGGCCTGATCGAGCGCGATCAGTCGGTCGAGATGGTCTTGGGCCGCTTCTTAGCCCCCATGACCATCGCCATCGTGGTTCTGGCGGTGACAGGCGCCTTGCTGATCGCCAGTGAACCGAACCGGGCCATGTTCCGGGTCGTATTCTGGGTCAAAATGGGCCTAGTCCTATTGGCCCTGGCGGCGACCTGGACCCAGCGGCGGCTCATCCTAACTGGGTCGGCGCGGGATGGCGGAGCGGCGACCTTGAGCGTTCGGCTGATCGCAGGACTCACGATCCTTTTGTGGGTGGGTGTGATCTTCGCGGGGCGTTGGATCGGTTACGCCACCGGCTGGCCCGGCTCGCCGTCCTAGTCCCCCGCCCCAGGATAGCGAACCTCATGTCCCTCAACGACGTCCTCACCACTCTCCAGGCCCTGCCGCTCTCCACAGCGATCGCGGAGTCGGATTGGCTGTTTCCGGCGATCGAGTCTGTGCATGTAATCGCAATCACCCTGGTGGTGGGGTCGATCCTCGTGGTCGACTTGCGCCTGATCGGCGTCGCGGCGACGAAACGGCCCCTGGCCGCCTTTACGGCTCAGTTCTTGCCCATCACCTGGAGCGCCTTCGCGCTGGCCGCCCTGACTGGGAGCCTGATGTTTCTGGCTAAGCCCGTCTCCTATGTCGGCAACGTCTTTTTCCTGTCCAAGCTCGTCCTCCTGCTGGCCGCCGGGCTCAACATGGGCGCCTACCACCTTTTCGTGGAACGACGCGCGCATCAAGGACAGGCGCTCGGCGCGACCCGCGCGTTCGGCTTGTCGTCCTTGACGATCTGGATCGGCGTCGTCGCGCTCGGCCGCTGGATCGGCTTCACGATCTGAGCGGGACCGCGGGTGCGGATAGGCTAAGCTGATACAATGAAGTTTGAGATACGCCCCGCCATTAATCTGATCATTTTCGACTCTGACGGAGTTCTGGTCGATAGCGAGACAATCGGTATCGAAGTTCTCATTAACGCGGCGCTGCCGAGCCTGATTCAAACGTGATGGCGACGGGCGCCCGAACGCCGGACCACAGGTGAATAAGAAACATAAGACAATACAATTATTCTAGTGCGCTGGATTGCGCCAAGGGTCATGCCCTTAGGTTGAGAGTTACTTCGGCCAGCTCCTTCCAAAGGCGGGAACATCATGTCGGCGCACCACCACCCTCTCGAATTCATCGGCATTATCGGCACGCAGGAGACTTCGGAGAGTCGCCAAGCCGTCGGATCGCCAGGCGTGATCGACAAAAGCTATGTCAGCGCCATCGCGCGGGCTCATGAATATGGCGGTTTCGACCGCGCCCTAATCGGCTATTTCAGCTCGGCGCCGGACGGCTTTCAGATCGCCGCCTACGCCGCTCACCAGACGGAGCGGTTGAACCTGCTCTTGGCCCACCGGCCCGGCTTCATCGCCCCCACCCTGGCGGCGCGTCAGTTGGCCAGCCTGGACCAGCTGAGCGATGGGCGCCTGGCGTTGCATATCATCACCGGCGGGTCGGATGAGGAGCAGGCCCGCGACGGCGATTTCTTAAGCAAGGACGAGCGCTATGAGCGGACAGACGAATATCTGGACGTGCTGAAGAAGACCTGGACCAGCCCCGGCCCGTTCGATCACGCGGGCAAGTACTATACGGTCAAAGGCAGCTTCGCCGCCGTGCGGCCCCTGCAAAAGCCCCACATTCCGATCTATTTCGGCGGCGCCTCCGAAGCCGCAATCCGCGTGGCCGGCAAACATGCCGACGTCTATGCGCTATGGGGCGAGAGCCTGGCCCAGGTGAAGGAGACCATCGCCGCGGTGCGCGCCTCGGCCGCAAAGCATGGCCGCGAACACCATGTGCGCTTCTCCCTATCCCTACGCCCAGTGCTGGGCCGCACCGAGGATGAGGCCTGGACGCGCGCCGAGCGCATTCTGGAAGCGGCCAAGGCCCTGCGCAGCGAAGGTCCAACATCCCTGATCCAACGCGCGGGCGGCCTACTCACCCAGGCGACCGGCGCCAAGCGCCTGCAAGCCACCGCGGCCCAGGGGCGGGTGGTCGATAAACGACTCTGGACCGAGATCGCGGCGTTAAGCGGCGGCGGCGGCAACTCCACCGGCCTGGTCGGCACGCCCGAACAGGTGGCCGAGTCCCTGCTCGACTATTGGGAGCTGGGCGTCTCCACCATCCTAATCCGCGGCTTCGATCCCCTTTCCGACGCCCTGGAATATGGGCGCGACCTAATCCCCCTGGTCCGCGAAGAGGTGGCTCACCGCAAGGCCGCCATAGCCGCATGAGCCTTCAGACGCGGCGCTTATCGGCGGGCGCCATCGCCACACCGACGCTGATCGTCATGGCCGGCCTGCCAGGAACGGGTAAGAGCCTGATCTGCGAAGGCTTAGCACGGGAAGTTGGCGCGGCAGTACTTTCCATCGATCCCATCGAGGCGGCGATGTGGCGGGCGGGCCTGTCGAAGGGTGAGACCGGCGTCGCCGCCTATGTCGCCGCGGCCGCAATGGCCGAGGGGAATCTTCGGCTTGGCCGCACGGTCGTGATCGATGCTGTAAATCCGGTTGAGGCGCCGAGGGCGATGTGGCGCAGTCTCGCCGCGCGCCTAGCCATCCCCCTCAAAATTATCGAATGCGTCTGTTCCGATATCCAAGTTCATCGCCAGCGCGTGGAGCGACGCGTTCGCAATATTGAGGGTATGGCGGAGATCACCTGGACCGAGGTTGAGCAGCGGCGTGCGGACTATGAGCCGTGGTCAGATCTGCGCCTGATCATGGACACTGCGCGCGAGTCGGTCGAAGGGCTAATCGCTGAGGCTGTGGCTTACATTGCCCAGGCGATCTCATAGAGCGTATCAGGATGATAGGATCAAATTTCGGAAGAGGCGCCTGTATTCGGCCACCGCGAGCGCCTCCAGCAAACAGGCGTCTTCAATCTTAAACCAGCCGATCTGGGTGTGTTCTTCACCCAGTAACTGTGGTTCTCCGCCTCTCCATTCGCGCACCGTAAAGACGTGGAACGTCGCCTCGCCGTAGAGGTCGAGCCTCGGTTGGAGCGTAGCGCCTGCCCGCACGAAGCGCGTCGGGGTCAGGCCGACCTCTTCTTCAGCCTCGCGGATAAGCGCCAACTCGGGTGTTTCGCCGGCTTCGACGTGGCCGCCAATGAGGTCCCAGCGACCTGGATAGACACGCTTATTCGCGGCGCGTCTACCCAGAAGAACCTGCTGATCACGGACGAAAATCGCACACGCAATGTGCTCCATATTGATGGTCCGGTTCGTAGAAGTCGTATTGATCCTTGCTGCCGCGAAATCGCGACCAGCTATTATTGCTCCGCGACGGCCGGGCCGCAGATCAAACCCGGCCGTCGATTTCAGTCTACTCAGCGGCCTGCAATTGAGCCGCTTGCAGGGTCCAGCGGTTTTCCGGAACCGGGAGACCGAGATGCCCCCGCAGCGTGTCGTGCTCATACTCCGTCTTGAACAGCCCCTTGGCTTGGAGGATCGGCAGCACCTGTTCGCGGAATTTGGCGAAATCGCTGGGACGTGAAATGTGCAGGTTAAAGCCGTCCGCCGCCCGCCCGACGAACCAGCGCTCGATCTCGTCCGCCACGGTTTGGGGCGAGCCAACGAAGTTGGAGCCCCGCTCGGCCAGGCGATAGGCGGCCTGTCTCAGGGTCAGGTTCCCTTCCCGCGCGCGACGAACGATACGCTCGGCGCCGCCTTTATAGGCGTTGAGGCTCAGATGACTGACGTCTGGGAACGGCTCGTCCAGAGGATATTTGCGGAAGTCGTGATAGTTGAACGCCCGGCCGAGCTGGACCAGCAGCTTATCGAGATCGAGCTTTTCCTTGCGGCTTTCCACCCTCTCGCGGGCGGCTTCGTCGGTGTCTTCGATGATGGGGCTCAAGCCCGGCGCGATGGTGATGTGGTCCGGATCGCGGCCGAGCGCTGAGGCGCGCGCCTTGACGTCGGCATAGTATTCCTGGGCGTCTTCGAAATTATCGACACCCGCGTAGATGCCATCGGCGATGTGGGCGCCGAGATTGCGGCCATCCTCACTGATCCCGGCCTGGAAGATCACCGGCTGGCCTTGCTTGGAGCGGCTCAGCGCAAGGGGGCCGGCGACGGAGAAGAACTCGCCCTTGTGATTGAGGGCATGCTGCTTGGTCTTGTCGAGGAATACGCCCGCAACCTTGTCGCGCGGGAAGGCGTCGTCCTCATAGCTGTCCCACAGGCCCTGAACCACCTGGACGAACTCGTGGGCGCGGGCGTAGCGGACGGCGTGATCGAAATGCTCCTCGCGGCCATAGTTGCGGGATGCGCCCTCAAGCCCGGTCGTCACCACATTCCAGCCGGCCCGGCCGTGGCTGATGTTGTCGAGCGAGGCGAACTGGCGCGCCACATTATAGGGCTCCCAATAGGACGTCGTGAGCGTCGCGATCAGGCCGATCTTGGACGTCGTCACCGCCAGGGCCGACAACAGCGTCAAAGGCTCCAGCCGATTGAGGAAATGGGGCGTGGTGTCCGGCGTGATGAAGGGGCTATCGACCAGGAAGACGAAATCAAACTTCGAGGCTTCGGCCAACTGAGCGTTCTTGATGAACCAGTTGATATCGATGCTGGCATCCCCTGGCAGGTCAGGATCGCGCCAACCGAATTGATCATTGCCAACGCCGACCAGAACGGCGCCAAGCTTGAGTTGTCTGGCGGTTTTCTTAGCCATGAGAGCGGTCCTCTGAAATTCGTGTCGAGCTTATCGCTCGGGCGCTTCGACGAATATCGATGGTTTCTCAACCGGCCTATTGGCATATCTGAACGCGACGCCCTAATATTGACGATGATTAAGAATAAACACCGCAAAAAAGATAAATGTTTAGATATATCAATATTTCAATTTAGCAGCGCTCGGCCTGGGCAGGCCTTTTGATAGCTCGCGCCGCCTTGAGGTTGGGCCAGAATAGCTGGCTTTGCCGTTAGCATTGCTGACAGACGGGCGGCGCTTAAACGAAACGGACCGCGCCGAACTGCCTCATCATACCAATTTCAGCTACAAATCATGCCGAAAGATGAATTCGACAAATATACGATATTTCTATAAATGATGCATTTCGCGGCGCAATGGGTATTATTTCAAAATATTGCTGTAATTCCGAAGCGACGCAACATTCCCTTAGACAAGGCTGATTATTGGGGAATGTAATGTTTTATATGAGCGGGCCGCGGACAAGTGTTCGAGCGACCAGAAAGACCTTGCTGTTGGTCGGCGCGGCTATCGCCAGCGCCACAATGTGGAGCGGCGGGGCGAGCGCTGCGGACGAGACGGCATCCATCCCAGCGGCGGCGCCCGCGGCAGCGTCGTCGGACGCCACAGACACAAATGTCAGCACGGTCATTGTCACCGGCGTCCGGGGCGGCAAGCCCAGGACGGTCGCCCAGAGCCCCGCGCCGATCGACGTGATTCAGTCGAGCCAGATCGCCGACACCGGCCGGGCCGATCTGGCGGAGTCGCTGTCCAAGCTGCTGCCCTCGATCAATTTCGGCCAGACGGAGGCCGGCATCTATTCCATCGTGCGGCCGATCAACAACCGGGGAATGGGACCGGCCTATACCCTCGTTTTGGTGGATGGAAAGCGCCGTCATAACAGTACGTTGATCACCGATGGCGGCGGCGACACGAGCGGGGTGAACCCGGTCGATCTGGACATGATCCCGTCGAGCGCCATCGCCTATGTGGAAGTGCTGAAAGACAGCGCCGCGGCGCAATACGGCTCCGACGCCGTCGCCGGCGTCATCAACATCGTGCTCAAAAACCAGGACCACGGGTTGCACGCCAGCGTTCTCGGCGGCTCGCTCTATCAAGGCGATAACGACCTAGCCACCTATAAGGGCGAAGTCGACGCCGGCGCGCCGCTGGGCCAGAACGGCTTCATCCATTTCGGCGTCAACGCTGAGCACCGCGGCCTGACCTGGAACAACTTCGCGGCCACCCAAGTCCCCTATTCGCCTGCGAGCGATCCTCGCAACGCGACGTGGAACGGCGACGGCGCCCACAACGGCGACCCGGAAATCTCGGAATACGGCCTATTCTATAATGCCGAGGCGCCGCTTACCGACAATGTAAAACTCTACTCCTACTCGACCTTCGGCCAGCGCTGGACGGAGATCGGCAACAACTACCGCCGCCCCGACAGCAACGCCGACTTCGACGTTCTGTATCCGAATGGTTATTTTCCACTCAACAATACCATAGAAAACGATTACCAGGCTTTATTGGGAGCCAAGGGCCAACTCGACCAGATCAAGTGGGACCTGAGCACTACCTATGGCTATAATCACGATCGTCAATACGCTGACTTTTCGCTCAATCCGTCGTTAGGCCCCACCGGGCCGACCCGCTTCAACGACTTGGCCACTTATCAGTTCGACCAGTGGGTGACGAACCTAGATCTTACCCGTGACTTCAAGACAGGCCTGTCCGAACCCGTCACGGTGTCGGGGGGGTTGGAGTTCCGCGTCGATCAGTTCAAGTCGTTTGCCGGCGAGCTGCAAGGTTACGAGAACGGCGGCTATATCTTTAAGACTGGCGACCAGAGCGGCAACCCCAACCTGGGGCTACCGGCCGCCATCGGCGCCCAGGCGGGCGTGACGATCGAGCCGTCGGATGCTGTGAATCTCACTCGTAACAGCTTTGCCGGCTACGGCGACGTCGACTTCTATCCCCTGAAGAACTGGTATGTCGGCACGGCTATTCGGGTCGAGCACTACGACGATAGCGCCGGCACAACGCTCGGCGGCAAGCTCAACTCACGCTATGATTTCACCCCCTGGTTCGCCCTCCGCGGCACGGTCGGCTCAGGCTTCCGCGCCCCCTCGCTCACCCAGATCGGCTATGCCGAGACCGATACCCGCACCGGCATCAACCCGATCACCGGCGCCTTCGGGCCTGCGCTTACTCTGACCGTCCCGACCACCTCGACGATCGGTAAGGACCTCGGCGCCGAGCCGCTGAAGCCCGAGAAGTCCACCAACATCGGGCTGGGCTTCGTCCTGAAACCCCTGGAGCACGTCAACCTCACCGTGGACGGCTATCAGATTACGGTGGACGACCGGATCGAACGCAGCGGGACCTTCCTGGGGCCGGCGATCAGCAAGGTTCTGGCGGCCAACGGCTATCCGAGCAACGCCTGGGTCTCCTACTTCGCCAATATGGCGAACACCCAGACGCGTGGGGTGGATATCGTTCTGGATACCTATCGCCAACTGCCGAGCGGCTGGGGACGGCTCGGCGGCAGCGTAGCCTTTAACTACAACACCGTGGACATCCTGAAGGTCCTGCCGACGCCAGCGGCGCTCGCCGCCCTGGCGCAGAACAACCCCGGCGGCAGCACGGTGTTCTTCCAGCGCACTGTAGCGGCCGATCTGACCGTGACCCAGCCCCATGACAAACTGATCTTCACCGGCGCCTGGACGCGTGGCAAATTCACCGTGAACCTTCAGGAGACCCGGTACGGGAGCTACACCTACGTCACCAGCCAAATTGCCTCTCAGGACCGGTTCTTCGGGGCGAAATGGCTGACGGACCTCACTGTGGACTATGCAGTGACCCAGCACGTGAAGCTCAGCGTAGGGGCGTCGAACCTGTTCAATGTCTACCCCGACAAGAACGGCATCCCCAGCGCTGCGACGGGCGTGTCCTCGGCCGTCTATGGCCCGGCGCCGTTCTCCATCGATGGGGGCTTTTACTACGGGCGAGTTTCTCTAGACTTCTAAGGATGAACACACTTGAGCCAGCCTTGAATAATCTATGAGCAAAACTCAAATTGATCGACGTCGACTCCTGACCGGAGCCGGCTTGGTCGGCTTGACGGCCGCGGCCGTGACAAGCGGTGAAGCGGCGGCGCAGACGGCGGGGCCGGAGGCTCCGTCGTCTGTTCCGGCGCCTGAGCCGTTTCTGGCCCTGAACGCCACGGAAGCCGCCTTTGTCGTAGCGGCGGTCAACACCCTGGTCCCGGCTGATGACCTGTCGCCATCCGGCGCCGATTGCGGTTTGGCGATCTATATCGACCGCCAGTTGGCCGGCGCTTACGGCGCGGGCGCGCGGCTCTATCGCGACGGCCCCTTTCTCAGGGGCAAGCCAGAGCACGGTTATCAACTGTCCCTGACGCCCAAAGCCTTCTTCACCGCCGGGATCGCCGCCGCCAACGACTGGACCCGCAAGACCCATGGCGCATCCTTCGACGCCCTCGGCGAGGCCGACCAGATCGCCGTCCTTAAGGCGTTTGAGACCGGCGCAGCCGCCTTCGACGGCCTCAGCAGCGCAGACTTTTTCGCCCTTTTGCTAGGCTTGACCTATGAGGGCTTCTTCGCCGACCCGCTCTATGGCGGCAATCGGGATAAGGCGGGGTGGAAGATGGTCGGCTATCCGGGCCTGCCTGCTGTCTATCGCGACGCCATCGCCAAGTTCAAGGGTCGCAAATACCCCAACCCGCCCCAATCGATTGCGGATTTCAGTTGAATGGTCACCCGTCTGAAAGAGGTCGACGCCGTCATTATCGGCGTGGGTTGGGTTGGAACTGTATTGGCCCGGGAGCTGACCCGCGCCGGCCTGCATGTGGTGGGCTTAGAGCGCGGGCCGCGCCGCGCGCCGTCTGAAGATTTCACCCTGCCCGGCATCCGCGACGAGCTGAAATACGCGGTGCGCGGCGAGCTGTTCCAAGACCCCCAGATGGAGACCTTGACGCTCCGCCAGGCCTCGTCAGAGACGGCGCTCCCCATGCGCCGGTTCGGCGCCTTCCTACCCGGCGACGGGCTCGGCGGGGCGGGCTCGCACTGGAACGGGATGCACTGGCGCTACACGCCGTTCGACCTGGCGGCGCGGAGCCACCTGACCGCCCGCTATGGCGCAAAGGCCATTCCCGAGCACATGCCGATCCAGGACTTCGGCGTCAGCTATGAAGAGCTTGAGCCCTACTACGACCGGTTTGAAAAGCTGTGCGGCGTATCGGGGAAGGCGGGGAATTTGCGCGGGCGCAAGATCGCCGGCGGCAACATCTTCGAGGGGTCCAGGTCCCACGACTATCCCAATCCGCCCTTGCAGCGCAGCCTGGCCGGCGATCTGTTCGCGACCGCTTCGGCCGGCCTTGGCTACCACCCATTCACCGCGCCGGCGAGCAACGCCAGCCAAGCCTATGTCAATCCCGAGGGGGCGTCGCTTGGCGCCTGCGCCTATTGTGGTCACTGCGAGCGGTTCGGCTGCGAAGTCAACGCCAAGGCCAGCCCCAACAGCACCCTGCTGCCGGTCTTGTTCCAAGAATCCCGCTTCGATCTGCGCACTCACGCCTATGTTCGCGATCTCGCCTATGATCGCCAGGCGCGGCGAGTGACAGCCGTGCGCTATCTGGACACCCGCAGCGGCGAAGAGTTCGAACAGCCGGCCGGCCTTGTGATCCTGGGCGCCTATGTGTTCAGCAACACCTTGCTTCTGCGAATATCGGGCATCGGCGAGCCCTATGACCCGGCGACGGGCCAGGGCGTGGTGGGTCGCAACTACTGCTACCAGAGCGGCGGCGGCGTTCAGGTCTTTATGGAGGATCGAGAGTTCAATCCCTTCATGGGCGCCGGGGCGCTGAGCGTGGCGATCGATGACTTCAACGGCGACAATTTCGATCATGGCGGATTGGGGTTCTTCGGCGGCGCGCTGGTTTCCGCCGCCACCACCGGCGGCCGACCGATCCAGACCCGGCCGCTCCCACCCGGCACGCCCCGCTGGGGCCGCGAGTGGAAGGCCGCGACCGCCAAGTGGTATAATCGCAGCTTCTCCATCGGCGGCTCCGGCGCCAGCTATCCCCACAAGGACAACTATCTGGATCTAGACCCGACCTACCGCGACGCCCTCGGTCGGCCGCTGATCCGCATGACCTATAACTACCGCGATAACGACCGTCGGCTCAGCGCCTATGTCACCGACATGGCAGCCAAGATCGCCAGGACGCTAAACCCGACCCATATCGCGTCTGCAGGCGCGCGGCAGGGCGACTTCAGCGTCATTCCCTATCAGACCACGCACAATACCGGCGGCGCCGTGATGGGGACGAACCCGAAGGAGAGCGTGGTCAACCGCTATCTCCAGTCCTGGGACGCTCACAACCTGTTCGTCATCGGCGCCTCGGCCTTCCCCCAGAACGCCAGCTACAACCCGACCGGGACCGTGGGCGCGCTCTCCTATTGGGCGGCCGAGGCGATCACCAAGACCTATCTCAAACAGCCCCAGGCCCTGGTCGATGCTTAAATTTGCGCCCGCCGTGAGTCTCTTCGCGAGCCTGATCCTGACGCTCAGCGGGACGGCCCATGCGGCCGATCTTAGCCACGGCCAAGCCTCGTTCCAGACCAACTGCGCGTCCTGTCACAATGATCAAGCGGGCGCTCTGGGCCCATCGCTCGTGGGCGTGGTCGGGCGTAAGGCGGCGAGCCTGCCGGGCTTTCGCTATTCCGGCCCCTTACGCCGCGCCGGCCTGACCTGGACGCCCGAGACCCTGACAGCCTTCATCACCGCACCCCAGAACGTCGTCCCTGGCACGCGCATGCCGTTCGAGGGCTTGGCGGCGCGGGCCGACGCGGAAGCGATCGTCGCTTATCTTGGAACGCTCCAGCCGCAGCCCAAACCCTGAGGCCGCCGAGCGCGCGCGTCACACCGCCCGCGAACACCACGGCGTCAGATCCGCTTCCCCGCCGATCAGCGCCAGCCCCGACGCAATCGACTCCAACTCCGCGCCCGTCGCGATCTTCGCCTTATCGAACCGGGCGTCGAAAATGGCCCGCACGGCCGGCACGAACGACGAGCCGCCGGTGAGGAAAACGCGGTCGATCTGGTCGGGCCCGAGATCGGCGTCGGCCAAGGCCTTGTCGACGGCGCCCTCGATCAAGGCCAGTTCCTGGGCGATCCAGCTTGTGAAGGCGTCGCGCTCCACCTGGCGTTCTATGCGGATGCTCCCGGCGTTGAACGTGAATAGAGCGCTGGTCTCAGCCGACAACGCCTCCTTCAGCCGCGAGACCGACTGATAGAGGTGGTAGCCGTGGTTGCCGTCGAGCAGCTCAACCAACCGCTCGATCTTCTCCGGCTCCAAGGATTTTCGCACCAGGCTTCGGATGTCGCGCATGTCCCGCGATGCGCGCATCAGGGCCAATTGATCCCACCTGGCGAAGCTGGTGAAATAGCGGTTCGGCGCCGTCAGGACGTTGTCGAAGTCGCGGTAGCTCGATCCTTTGCCCAAGGCCGGCGAGACGAGATTGTCGATGATGCGGTAATCGAAGGCGTCGCCGGCCACGCCGACGCCGGACTGACCGAGCGCCCGGGCGCTCAAAACACCCGCCTTCCGCTCGAACCGTACGATGGAGAAGTCGCTGGTGCCCCCGCCGAAGTCGGCGACCAGGACCGTTGCATCCTGATCGAGCCGTCGGGCGAAGAAGAAGGCCGCGGCGACCGGCTCATAGGCGTAGAAGATGTCTGTGAACCCCAGGCGCTCGAACGCGGTCTGATAGCGTTTCAGGGCCAGGGCTGCATCGGCAGAGGCGCCGACAAACCGGACCGGCCGCCCAACGATCACCCGCCCGCCAGCGGCGCTTAGGGCCTCGCCGCCCTTGTCGCGCAGCCGCAGCAGGAAGGCCGAAAGCATATCCTCGAAGGTGTAGCGGCGCCCCAGAATCTGGGTCTCGCTGAAGACCGGACTGGCGGCGTAGCTTTTGAACGACTGGATGAACCGCGTCTCCCCTGGATCGTCCAGATAGGCCTCGATCGCCCACGGGCCGGCGTTCACCACCCGACCCGTCTGCGCCTCTGGATCGTGGTTGAAGCTGAGTGTCGAACGAAAGGTCGTCGCCCGGTCGGCGGGCGTCTCGAAAGCCACCAACTGGGCGCGGTCGCTCCCGTCGCCGAGCGCAACCACAGTGTTGGTGGTGCCGAAATCGACACCGAGGGCGATGGGCGTGCTCATGAGGGGGCGCGGCATAACGGGTTCGGTCATCGGCGCCAAGATCGGGTATCGCCGCCGCCAACGCCGCGTCGCGATATTATAACAAAGATCATAAGCCTAAGCAGGCAAACTCGCTAAAGCGCTAAAGCGCAGTCGATCCCGATGATAGCTGGACGGTTTAATCAGGGAGCAGCCTCATGGACCTGCAACTCGCCGGCAAACGGGCCATCGTCACCGGCGCCAGCCGCGGCATTGGCAAGGCCATCGCGCTGGCCTTGGCGCAAGAAGGCGTGGACGTCGTCACGGCGCGCAACCTTGGCCCGCTGATCGAGGCCGCCGCCGAATTGGCGACCGTGACCGGTCGGCAGATCATTCCGATCGTCGCGGACACGGGCGATGACGCTTCGATCAAGGCTCTGGTGGAAGGGGCTGTCGGGGCGCTGGGCGGCGTGGACATTCTGATCAATAACGCAGCCACGCCCGGCGGCGCGTCCCCGGCAGGCCGTTTGGAGGAGATCACCAGCCAAGGTCTGCTCGACGACGTCAACATCAAGGTCGCCGGCTACCTGCGCACCGCCCAAGCCGTCGCACCTCATCTTGTAAGCTCCGGATGGGGCCGGATCATCAACATCGGCGGTCTGGCGGCGCGCAACACGGGCCACTACGTCGCCTCGATCCGCAATGGCGCGGTGTCGGCCTTAACGAAGAACCTCGCGGACGAACTCGGCGCCAAAGGGATCACCGTTGTCGCCATTCATCCGGGCGGCACGCGAACCGAAAAGACGACGCCTGACCAGGAACAGCGTCTCGCTGGGTCCAATTCGATCGGCCGCGTGGTCGATGCGGCGGACATCGCCTGGCTCGTGACCGTATTGGCCTCGCCCAAGAGCGGCGCGATCAACGGCGAGACCATCGCGGCCGGCGGGGGCGTGCCGAAGGTGATCAACTACTAGGCGGAGCAGCTAGGCCCGCTCCACCCCTATCAGCGCCCTCAAACAGATCGAACAGGGAAAGGCATTATTCGCCGAGTTTCAAAAACCCTAATCTCCTGCTCGAAACCTCGAGGGAAGATCATTATGGCTGAGAGCCTTGTCGAACTACTAGGGGCGTTGCACGCGGAACGTGTCGAGACTTGGGAGCCGGAGCAGCTTCAGCGCAATATCGATCAGCGGCGGATCAATGTCGAACGCTTCGACTCGGCGCTCGCGCCTAAGGTAGGAGAGACTGTACCACAGTTTCAACTCGACAATGTTGAGGGCGGCGTGCTGCGCTCGCTGGATTTGGTGAAGAACGGCGCCGTGGTGCTGGTCTTCTTCCGCCATGAGAGCTGCCCTGCTTGCAACATCGCCCTGCCCTACTATGCGCGCAACCTTTGGCCGACGCTGTCCTCGCTGGGTGTGCCGCTCGTCGCGATCAGCCCGCAAATCACGCAAGCCCTGATCAATGTGCGCCAACGCCATGGCTTCGCATTCCACGTCGCCTCCGATCCCGGCGCCAATCTCGGCCGCCGGCTCGGCCTGACCTTCAAGTCCGAGGGCGAACCCAAACCATCCGCCATCGCTCAGGGGTTAGGCGAACTGACCCATCCGACCGTAGTCGTCATCGACGCCGACCATGTCGTCCGATTCATCGACGTGACGCCGAACTGGATGGCGCGCACCGAGGCCAAGCCGATAATCGAGGCGGTTCGCAAGGTGGTTCAAGCGCCGTTGGAGACGTCGGCGGCCTTATGAGGCCTGATACATGCGGTTCACGCTCGGTTGGACGCCAACTTCAACCTCGTCGGAACGGCAAAGGTCTCTGACCGCCCCCTCCATCATCGTCGAAAGACGCTCGACCGTCGGATGAGGATCGCGGCCGATGTGGCGTGTATAGGCGACTTGCGGAAGGCTTGGCAGCAACGGCGCGCCATATCTGTCAACTTCGGTATCAATCTCCCGATCGGAAAAGATGCGGGTTCGGCACGTGACAGCGAGGTCGGCGTCTAGCGCCGCGCGGAGCACTGAGAGGCTCGGCGTCTCCAGAACGATGCGATAGGGATGTCCGGCCTGGTCGAGCGCGGCCAAGGCGGCGTCGCGAAAACGGCAAGGCCGCTCCAGCACCGCCAGGGGAAGGACGTCCCGGCCGGCGAGTGCGGGATGGCCTAGCCATTTCATCGGCGCCGTCTCTATCGCCGCGGAGTCGTCAGCCGCCCCCATGCCGAGCACCACGTCGAGCCTATCGGTGGCCAAGAGATCGAGCAGCTCAGCCGATCCGCCGACCCGGACGTGAAGCTGGGTCTCTGGATGGCGATGGGCGAAGCGCGCAAGGACGCCGCTGAGCAGCGTTTCAGCAAAATCCTGCACGGTCCCGACCCGAGCCGGGCCGGGCAGCTCATCGCCGCTTAGCGCTGAAACCGCCTTGTCGTTCAGCGCCAGCATATCGCGCGTATAGGCCAAGAGCAGCTCGCCAGCCGGGGTGAGCACGAGCCGGCGACCGTCGCGATGAAACAGCGGCGACTGCACCGTGTCCTCGAGCCGCTTCATCTGCAAGCTCAGGGCGGACTGGGTGACGAAAACGCGCTCCGTCGCCTTCAGCATCGAGCCGGAATCGACGATTGCGGCGAAGCTGCGCAGAAGTTCGGTCTGCAAATTAACCGGCATCAGACATAGCCCTTATCAGTATCTCTAAAGCCAACCTTAAAGAGAAGTCCATTGTCAGCCGCTTTTGCATAAGCGCTTCTACCAGACATGATGTTCGCTCCATCGGCCTGGAGCTCAAAAAGGACAAGCTAGTGTCTGTCGCCTCTACCGTTAGATTTCCTGATAAGGCCAAGGCGCCTTGGTGGATATGAACTTACCTTTTCGCCGGTCTAACTCCGCCCAGTGTGGACGCCTGGGCCTTGTCTTCGCGCTGCTGCTCGCGGCGGCGGGTTGCGCACCGAAGGGCCAGAGTCCATCGTCGGCGGGAGTGGTTCTGAAGGTCGCGAGCCAGAAAGGCTCTACCAAGGCGCTGGTCCTGGCCTCTCACGTGCTGGACGGGGCGCCCTATTCTGTGGAGTGGAGCGAGTTTCCGTCGGCCCAGGCCTTGCTGGAAGCGCTAGGCGCCAATGCGGTCGATCTAGGCGGCGTCGGCGACGCCCCCTTCCTGTTCGCCTACGCCAATGATCCCAAGCTGAAGACGGTGCACGTCGGGAAGGCGCTTAACGGGGGTACGGCTGTCGGCATCGTGGTTCAGAACGCGTCGCCGATCTATAGGGCCGCCGATTTGCGAGGCCGGCGCATCGCTACGGGCAAGGGCTCGATTGGCCATTACCTGCTGCTGCGGGTGTTGGAGCAGGCGAACATTCCGGTCTCGGCCGTGAATGTGGTCTATCTCTCGCCCGGGGACGCTAAGGCGGCTCTGGCAAACGGCGCCGTGGACGCCTGGGCGACCTGGACGCCCTACACCGATCTGGAAACCCGCGGCGGCGTAGGACGTGTGGTGATCGACGGGACCGGCCTCCTGAACAGCTATCTCTTTATGGCCTCCACCGACCAGGCCATCGCCGCCAAGCGACCAGAACTCGCGGACTTCATTCAGCGGCTGACCAAGGCTGAGCGGTGGCAGGCCGACCATACGGCGGACTTCGCCAAGGTGTTGGCGGCGGATACCGGGCTGCCACCGGACGTCGCCTTGGACGTCGCCCAGAAGCATATCTACAGGCCCACGCGCATCACGCCCGACTTGGCGGCCGAGGAGCAGGCGACACTCCAGCGCTATGTAGCCGGCGGCGTGCTGGGCACGGCCCCGGCCACGACCCAGGCCTTCGATCCGGAATTCAACAGCGCCATCGGGCCTCAATGACTCAGCCTTGGGGGAACTAAAGCTGCTTCAGGTTCCGCCGGCGAATTCAGTCGAAAGCCCTTCAGCGTCAAGATCGTCGAACGAGGCGTAATTGCTGCCGTAAAGATGCGCGTAAAGGCCATTGTGGCGCACCAGTTCGTCGTGGCCGCCCTGTTCGACGATCCGGCCCTGTTGCAGCACGATGATCTGGTCGGCGTCGCGTACCGTGGCCAGGCGATGGGCGATCACCAGGCTGGTGCGCCCGGCGAACAGCACCTTCAGCGCCTTTTGGATATCCAATTCAGTGAAGCTGTCGATATTGGCCGTCGCCTCGTCCAGGATCAGGATTTGAGGGTCGGCCACCAGGGCGCGGGCGAAGCTGATCAATTGGCGTTGCCCGACCGACAGGACGCCGCCGTGCTGGCCAAGCTCAGTGTCATAGCCTTGCGGCAGGCGCATGATGAAATCGTGGGCGCTGACCGCCTTGGCCGCGGCGATCACTTCGTCGCGCGTGGCGGCGGTCGTAGAATACCGGATGTTGTCGAGCACAGTGCCGGAAAACAGAAAGGGCTCCTGGAGCACCATGGCGACGGTGCGGCCGAGCGAGGCCAGCGTCACCTCGCGCACGTCATGGTCGCCGATACGCACGGCGCCGTCCCAGACGTCGTAGAAGCGGCACACCAAGGCCGCGATGCTGGTCTTACCCGAGCCGGTCGGCCCGACCAGGGCGACCAGTTGGCCGGGCTCGACTCTCAAGCTGATATCGTGAAGAACAGGGCGTCCGGGCTTGTAGCCGAAAGTCACGTGGTCGAGCTCGATTGAGGCCCTTGGAACGTCGAGGATCAGGGCGTCGGGGCGATCGGAGATCGTGACTGGCACATCCAACACTTCGAAGATCCGATAGCCCGCCGCCATGGCCCTTTGCATGGTGGTGTACTGCATCGAGAGCGTGCGGATCGGCTCGAAAAAGCGTTGCACATAAAGGATGTAGGCGACCATCACGCCGACATCCAAGCTGTGTCCGATCACCGCCTCGCCGCCAAAGACGACCACGACGGCCATGGCGACGCCGGTCAGGATATCCACTGTCGGCGTCATGACGCCTGACGCCCAGGCGGAGGCGACCTGGGCGTCGAAGTTTTCGCGCGCCTTCTCCTCGTAGAGGCCGAAATTGATCGCCTCGCGCTGGGATTCCTGAACGGTGCGAACGCCGTTGATGTTTTCGGCGAGGGCGCCGTTGGCGATCGAGGAGGCGTCGCGCGCCCGGCGAAACGTCGCCTTGACCCTGGGCAGCCAGAGCGACCGGATGAATACCAGAGCCGGCAAGACGGTGAGGGTTAATAGGCCGAGCCGCAGGTTCATGGACACAAGCACGACCACGATCCCAACCACCAGCACGAGATCGCCGAGCGCGCCCAGCGACTGCTCCAGAAACTCCTGCAAGGCGTTCACATCGCCCTGCAGCCGCGACATCACCCGTCCGACATGGGTCTGATCGAGGAAGGAAAGCGAGATGTCCTGAAGGTGGGAAAACATGGCGCGGCGCAGGTCGAAGATCACCCGTTGCGCCAGCTTCGCCGTCAAGACGTCGCTGAAGAAACAGGACACGGCGTGCAGAGCGACCAGGCCGGCGAAGACGGCGATGACCGCGCCTAAAGGCTGGTGATGGGCGCCGGCGCCGGTGGCGATGGCGAAGCCGACCGCGCGCGGAATGGCGATTTGAGCGGCGACGAACACCAGGATCGAGATCACGGCGCCGATCATCGTCCAGCGGTAGGGGGCCATGAACCGACCGAACCGCCGAATGATGCGGGTGTCGAAGGCCGCAAAAATCTCTTCGCCTTCATTGCCGCGAGCGCCTAGCACGGGTTGGCGGGCAGACGGTTTTGGCGACTCGGAAACGGTCAGGCTCATGTCAGGGCGTCTTGTTTGGCGGCGACGTGAGCCAGCGCGTCGGCAATTTCGCTAGGGCGTGATTGAAGGCGGTAGAGCGCTGCATAATGGCCGCCCAGGGCCAGCAGCCCCTCATGAGTTCCCCGCTCGACGATACAGCCTTCGGCGAGGACGATGATTTCGTCGGCGTGCATCAGGGAGCTTAAGCGATGGGCGATGATGATCGTCGCCTTGCTGCGCGTCGCCCCGCTGAGCGCGGCGCGCAGGCGTTGCTCGGTGGCGGCGTCGATGGCGGCCATGGAGTCGTCGAACACCATGATCCCGGGCCCTGGCGCCACCCCGCGGGCGATGGACATCCGCTGCCGCTGTCCGCCCGACAGGGCGACGCCACGTTCGCCGATGCGGGTTTCATAGGCCAGCGGCAGACTGGCGACGTAGTCGTGGATCTGGGCGGTGGCGGCCGCATCGAGGATGCGCTCGTCCTCGATATAGGGATCGGCATAGGCAATGTTGTTGGTCACCGAGGCGTCAAACAGGAATACGTCCTGCTGCACCACCCCGACGGCTGCGCGGAGCGAGTCGAGTGTGACGTCGCGCACATCCTGGCCGTCTATGGTCACCCGGCCGGCTGTGACATCGTAATAGCGGGGGATAAGGTGGGCGATGGTCGACTTGCCGCTGCCGGGCGGCCCGACGATGCCCAACGTCCGGCCGGGCCGGACCTCGAAGCTGATGTGCGAGAGGGTGGTCTCTATCTCATAGGCGAAGGAGACGTCCTCGAACCGCAGAACCCCCTCTGTCAGCTGAAACGGTTTGGCGTCCGGCGCATCGCGCACCTCAGGCTCAAGGTCCAGCACATCGAACAGACGTGTGCCCGATGAGGTCGCGCGGGCGGCCGAGTTGACCACCATGGTGGCCTGGCGGATCGGCGTCTGAAGCAGGGTCAAATAGGCGATGAAGGCGGTGAGCTTGCCTACCGACATATCGCCGGCCAGCACCCGGTGACCGCCGAACCAAAGCACCGCCCCCATGGACGCATAAAAGGCCAGGGTCTGGGTCCTGACCGATCCGACCCGCAGCGTGATGCGCCGGTTTGAAAGACGCAGCGCCGCCTGGCCGGCCTGGTCGAACTTGATCATCTCGAACGGCTTGGCGGCGAAAGCCCGCACCACCCGAACGCCCTGGAGATTCTCCTCCATAGTGCGAGTCAGGATCGACATCAGGCCTTGCAACTGCATCCAGCTGATCCGCAGCCAATAGCCCAGCCGGATCGACCGCCAGATCGAGAAGGGAATGAAGCTCAAGGCCAAGGCGCCCACAACGAGATCGGTGTGGAGCAACAGGGCGATTGAGGCCGCAGCCAGCATCAGCAGCATGGCGCCGCGCACCAGCCCCTGCTCGATGAAAACGCGCGCGCCCTCAATGTCCAACATACCCCGCGTGATCAGGTCGCCGGAGTGGACGCGGTCATGATAGCTGAAGCTGAGACGCTGAATCTGTTCGAAGAACACTAGGCGTAGGCGATAGCCAACTTGTTGGCTCAGATATTCGGCCTGGTAGCCGAAGGCCATGGTCAACACGCCACGCAGGCTGCTGGTCACAATTAGCAAGCCGGCTAGCCGAAGGAGCGCCAAGCGCGCCGCCGTCGCATGGGCCGCCCCCTGGCCCAGCAGCGCTTGAGCCTCATCCACCGCCGCGCCGAGCAGTCTCGGCATGGCCAGGCTGAACACCACCGAGCCCAGGGCGCAGGCGAGCGCTAAGGCAAGCCGACCGCGCTGCTCCAATGCAAGGTTCACGATCCGGCGGAGCACCCGCGGCATGGCGCGGACGTCGATTTCCGGCGTCATAGGGGATAATGGCAGGCGACGGCGTGGGCGCCATCGACGGTGGATAGCGACGGCTCCTCTTCCCGACAATGCGCGCTCACCAACGGACAGCGGCTCTGGAAGCGGCAGCCGCGAGCGAGCGCCTTAGGCGACGGCGGCTCGCCCTCAAGGGTCGGGGCGGCGTTACGTTTGGCCGGATTTGGCTCGAGAACGGCCGCGATCAAGGAGCGTGTATAGGGATGAGCCGGGCGGCGGAACACGGCGTCGGCCGGACCGATCTCGACCAAGCGTCCGAGATACATCACGCCGATCCGGTCGGAGACGTGGCGCACGAGGTTGAGTTCGTGCCCGATGAACAGATAGGTCAGACCTAATCGCGCCTTGATGTCCTCCAATAGATTGACGACCTGGGCGCGGACCGAGACGTCCAGCGCAGAGACCGCCTCGTCCGCAACAATGAAGCGGGGATTAAGGGCGATGGCGCGGGCTATGGCCACCCGCTGACGCTGGCCGCCCGACAGTTGGTGCGGATAGCGTCGGTCCCAGGTGGGATCGAGGCCGACCAAATAGAGCAAGCTGCGAACCCGATCACGGCGCTCTGAAGCCGTCTGCTTCTCATGGATCGCCAACGGCTCGCCAATCGACTGGCCGATTGTCCAGCGAGGATCGATGGATCCATAGGGGTCCTGAAAAATCATCTGCATGTGGCGACGCGTCGCCCGCAGCGTCCGCCGGTCGTGTTTGGCAAGATTTTGGCCGTCGAATTCGACGTGGCCGGCGGTGGGCCGCTCAAGCTGGAGCAGCAATCGGCCCAGGGTGGACTTGCCGCTGCCCGACTCGCCGACCAGGCCCAAGGTCTCGCCTTCGCGAATATCGAAGGTCACGCCATCGACAGCATAAGCCCATGATCGCCGGGCGGCGGGCCAGGCGGGGCCGACGGAATAGTGCTTCTTTAGTCCCGCCGCGCGAACCAAAGGCTTGGCCGCGACGTCAATTGGCGGAGGGGGAACTGCGATCAGGCGCCCGGTCAGGGCCTCGCGGATGAAGGGCTCCTCGTGGGGATGCCAACAAGCGACATGGCCTGGGCCCGATTGCGACAGCGGCGGACTGACAGACTGACACTGGTGGGTTGCGCGTGGGCAGCGGGGGTGGAAGCGACATCCGTCCGGCAAGTGCGCCACATCCGGAATAGAGCCCTCAATCGAATAGAGCCGCTCGTTGCGCGCCAACCCCTCCCCGACCACCGAGCGCAGCAGTCCGCGCGTGTAGGGATGGCGGGGATGAGCGAAAATTTCCGCCACCGGGGCGTTCTCGACGATATGGCCGGCGTACATCACCACCACCCGGTCGGCCATGGTGGCCGCAACCCCCAGATCATGGGTAATCAGCAGGAGCGCCATGCCCGTTTCGGCCTGAATATCCTTCAGCAGCTTCAGGATCTGAGCCTGGATCGTCACGTCGAGCGCGGTGGTGGGCTCGTCGGCGATCAGGAGTTTGGGTTTGCAGGCGAGTGCGATGGCGATCATCGCGCGCTGGCGCATGCCGCCCGAGAGCTGATGCGGATGTTGATCGACCGTTCGCTCGGGGTTTGTGATCTTGACCCGCTCAAGGAGCGCAATCGCCTGCTTGCGGGCGTCGGCGCGGGTCGCCCGGCGATGGCGCAGCAAGGTCTCGATAATCTGATCGCCGATGGTAAACAGGGGATCGAGCGCCGTCATCGGCTCCTGAAACACCAGTCCGATGCGGCGACCGCGCAGCACGCTCATCTGGCGCTGCGTCAGGCTCGCCAGATCGCGCTGTTCGAAGCGGACCTCGCCGTCCGTGATCTTTGCGCCCTTGTAATCGAGCAGGCGCATCACCGACATGGCGGTGACCGTCTTGCCGCTACCGGACTCGCCGACCAGGCATACCGTTTCGCCGGGCGCCAGGGTCAAGTCGATTCCGTCCAGTACCTGGACGCCGCCCGCCCGCGAGGGCAAGCCGACGGAGAGGGAGTCTATCTCCAAAAGGTCTGTCATGCTGCAAACGTCACCGGAGCTGCGCGCGCGGATCGAGGCGCCGGCGCAGCGCCTCGCCCAGGAGATTGGTCGAAATTACCGCAAGCGTGATGGCTAGTCCTGGGAAGGTGGCGAACCACCAGGCCACGGTCAGGTAGCTGCGCCCTTGGCTCAGCAGATATCCCCAGTCCGGGCGGTCATTGACGACCCCCAGGCCGATAAAGCTGAGCAGGGTACCCAGCAACATCGCCCCGCCCACGTACAAGGTGACCATCACCAGAACCTGCGGAAGCGTATGGGGAAGGATGTGACGAAACAGAAGCCGCAGGTGGGATGCGCCGATGGACCTTGAGGCCTCGACAAAGGGCCTGTGCCTGACGGCGATAACCTGCGCCCGCAGCACCCGGGCGAAATGGGGAGATAGCACGAGGCCTATGGTCAAAATGACGTTATGGAGATTGGGTCGAAGGGCTGTGGCCAGGATAATAACCAGCAGCACGTTGGGCACCGACATCCAGATATCGATCAGCCGCATCAGCGCCAGATCGACGACGCCACCCGCATAGCCGCCGATCAGCCCGAATATCCCCCCGATCAAGAGGCTGATCACGACCGCGCCGGCCGCGACCAGGAGAGACTGTCTGGCGCCGTAGACGATCAGGCTGAACACGTCGCGACCGAGGTGATCCGCACCGAGCAGATGCCTCGCGCTGGGCGCCTGCAGGATCGCAGTCTGATCCATATCCGTCGGCGCGAACGGCGCGAACCAGCTTGGAACGAGCGCCCAGAGCAACAAAACCGCGACCATCAGGGACGGCAGGATGACGTCAAAGGGGATCCGTCGCGGGACCGGCCGCTTCAACCGCCTTGGTCTGGCGACACCTTCAGGGGCCTCGACGACGGGAACAAAGGGACGTTGGACCTGAACATTCATAGCGACCGGCTCCTCAAAGCGCGATCCGTGGGTCGATCCAGCGATAGGATAGATCCACGAACAGATTGATCGTGACGTAGACCACCGCGAAGAACAGGACCGCGCCCTGAACCATGGGAATGTCTTTGTTCCCAATCGCCTCGGCGATGATCCGCCCAAGGCCCTGACGGGCGAACAGGGTTTCAATCACCACCAGCCCACCGAGCAACTCGCCAACGATCACGCCCAGCAAGGTCACCGTGGGAATCAGGGCGCTACGCAAAACGTGTTGGTAGAGCACAGGTCGTTCCAGCAAACCCTTGGCGCGCAAGGTCGCGACGAAGGGCTCATCGAGCACCTCGACCAAATTGTTGCGCACCATGGGCGCCAGCCGCCCGGCCGACGCCAGACCCATGGTGGCCACGGGCAGCATAAGCTGCGCCACGCTACCGTTGCCGATCGCCGGCAGCCATCGCAGCCAGACGGAAAAGATCAGAATAAACAGGATGCCGAGCCAAAAGCTCGGCATGGAGGCGAGCGCGAGCATCACCGACTGGATGGTGGTGTCGATCCAGTCGTTGCGGTGGACGGCCGACACCATCCCCAAAATCACGCCAAGCACGACAGTGACCAAGAGTGAGAACGCCGCCAGTTCCAAGGTCGCGGGCGCCTGGGCCGCCAACCTCGAGAACACGGATTCACCTGTCGCGAACGAGCGGCCCAGATCGCCGGTCGCCAAGCCTTGAATATAATGAATATATTGGGTCCAGAGCGGTTGATCTGAGCCGAGCTGCGCGCGCAGGCGGGCGACCAGAGCCGGCGAGGCGTCGTCGCCGGCGATCAACTGGGCAGGGTCGCCCGGCAGCCAATAGAGAACGATGAAGATCAGGGTCACCGCGCCGAACACGACGAACAAAGCCCCTGCAATGCGTTTTGAAACGTAACCCATGCCGTTCTCCCGTTTCAGCTGCTGATCGATGCGCCGTGGAATTCGGGAAACCCGTGGGCGTCGATAGTCACGCCATGCACGCGCCGGGAGACAGCGAAGTTGTAGATCAGGATGTAGATCGGGATGGCGTAGGTCTTTGCGATGATCTTGCGCTGCGCCTTGCGGTAGAACTCGGCCCGCCGCGTCAGGTCGGCCTCGCGGGCGCCCGCCGCCAGCCAGGCGATGATCTCCGGGTCCACCACCTTGTTGCCGGTCAGAGCGGAACGGACGCTGGGCGTATAGGCGGTGCGTAAGATGTCCGGATCCGCGTGAAAGCTGGCGCCGCCGGCCATATCGAAATCATTGGCGGTGATCTTGGCGGCGTAGGAACCGCCAGGCTCGCTATCGATGTTGAGGTCGATCCCACTCGCCGCGAGCTGCCGGCGCACCAGTTGCACGACGTCCAGTCGCTTTTCCCGGTTGCCCTGGGTGTCGATGAAGCTGATCGTCAGACGCTTGCCGTCCTTCACCCGAACGCCGTCGGGGCCAGGTATCCGGCCCTTTTGGGTCAAGATTTCCCGCGCCCGCACCGGATCGGATTTCCAGCTCCCGGTCAGCTCCTTTTCCGCCGAACCGAACATGGAGGGCGACAGGGGCGACCAGGCGCGCGGGAGGGTTCCCAGATAGATCACCTTCACGATCTCATCGATGTCGAGGGACAGCCGCACCGCAAGGCGAATGTCCTCGTCATCCCAAGGCGCCTTCACAACATTGAGCCCGAGCGAATAGTTGGTCTCCAGCAGCTCCTTCTCCAGCAACTGGAAATTCGGATCGGCCTTCAGCGCCAATATGTTCTGCGGCGGGATCAAGTCGGCGGCGAGCGCCTGGCCGCTTTGCAGCACCGCGACGCGGGTCGCCTCCTCGGGCACGTTCTTGAAGGTCAGACGGTCGAGAAGCGCCGGGCCGTTATGAGCGGCGGTCGAGGGCGACCATTGATAGTCAGGGTTTCGCTCCAGCCCGATCTCGGTTCCCTGGGTCAGGCCGGCGAACCGGAAAGGACCCGTTCCCACCGGATTTTGAGCAAAGACCTTGCCGTACTTTTTGACCGCGGCCGGTGAAACAATGGCCAGCTTGGTCATGGACAGATTGCGCAACAGCGGCTCATAGGGCTCCGACAAGATCACCCGCAGCCGGTTGGGCGCCAGCACTTGCGAACTCGCATAGGGGCCAAGGCTCTGGCGCGAATAGAGCGTATTGGACTTATCGACGAGGCGGTCGAAATTCGCCTTTACCGCCGCCGCGTCGAACGCGGTCCCGTCATGAAACCGGACGCCCGGACGCAAGGTGAAATCGTAGCGTGTACGATCTGGGGATATCTCCCACGACTGCGCCAACCAGGGCCCAATTGTTTGGTCCGGGAGCAGCACCGTTAGATTGTCGTAGATCGACCGTATAATCCGGTTGTGCGGCGCGAAGCCGGAATTGTGCGGATCGAAACCAAACCTCGAACTCGACGTGCCGTCGAAGGCGACGACCAGTTCACCACCCTTCTGGGCAGCGGCGGCGGACTTAGCGCCATGCCCTCGCAAGCCCCAGTACGCCAAGCCGCCTAAGGCCGCGACGCCCGCCCCGCTGACGATCAGAGCGCGCCTTGCGGTGGAACGCGGCGACTCGTCGTCAATCTCGCCGTCGTCTTCGTTTGTCATTTCAGGCCGTCGATATGTTTGGGACCCACGCATCGCAGACATGACGCCTATATCTAAATTATTATTTCTCGCTATATTGTTTAGTATGCGTCATAGATGATTGTCCGAGCGCCATATATGCCAGTTCAGCCCGTTAAAAAATCAATCCCTCGCTGAAAACTATAAGGGTGCGAAGTTTTTCTTGAGTTGGCATCCGACACGCCTCGATCAAAAAACTCTGGTCGGAATACGATAGCCTCCCTGTGCAAAAGTCGGACTTCAGAAATTCAGAGCCGACCTGCAGAACGGCTCTGAGCGCGAGCGCTCGACCTGAGGCGAAGCTCCCTTGGGACGGCCGCCGCACACAGCCGCTTTTGCCAAGTTGATATTGTCATATCATTCTATAGGGAACACTCTATAAGCTGAATTCGCCATGAAGGCCTATATGAGCAAGATTAATTTGCTCAATTCTCGCGGCTGATATGGAGAAATGCTAGCGC
>Ga0116227_10005259_pt1 | contig 27473 bp, 21 predicted proteins | sample S1TSphgellanicum_FD_89693 | JGI IMG/M metagenome (GOLD analysis project Ga0116227, IMG submission 89693) | Host-associated microbial communities from peat moss isolated from Minnesota, USA - S1T2_Fb - Sphagnum magellanicum MG | ecosystem: Host-associated > Plants > Peat moss > Unclassified...
ATGTGCACCCTTGGATTATAGTTTATTTATAGGGGAGTTTGAACTTTGGGCAAAGCATATGGGTTAAACACCCAGGTGCTATTGGCTAACTTGCAACATTTCTGCAACAACAACATCATCATCATCTTAAATTATTATTATTTCATTCCTCGTTTATTTCCTTCCCATTCTTGGTGGGCGGAAAGTTGCAGTGTAAGACTCAGCAGAGGGATGGTGTGCAGCCGGCAACCTCGGAGCTTCCAGGGTGTCCAAACGCATGGACGACCAGACGGATGAACAGAGGGAAGATGACAAGATGGATGACGGGACGGATGACGGGACGCACGGATTCAGGGGAGGCTTCATTTCTCATCGTGACGTCCTTTACTATATGTAATTCCCATCTTGTCAAGTTGCCCCTTTGGACCATGTGCCTAGTCAGGACTGAGAGCGTCTCTGCCAATGTTGAGTATGGGAACCTGCAAAAGTATTTCTCACATCCAAGTTCTAGGTGCTCGCATAACTTCTCTGCGATCCCCCCAACCACAAACTTCTCTGCAACCCCCCCAACCACAAAAATGAAACTGGGATTGCAAGTGGGTGGGAGACTACTACGTAATAGCAACCCACTTGGACCCATCAAACTATCTACCCAATTCCTGGTCTCCTCCAGGGCTCTGAAGGTGGTACATTTTTCCCAGTGTTCCCAGCAGTCTTCCACTCAATTCACTCATGAAGCTCATCAAAGCTTTTCAGTGATGGGGTCACATACTGAGTGTTGGAGGAGATGCTCTGGGGCCTCAGGATCTCCAGTACCATACCAGCGTTCCCTTGACACATCTTTTCTCTTCTTTATTGGTTTCCCTCCAGGCTGAGCCGTAAGAAAAATATCTTTTGACTTGATAAGCTTTACTTCGGAATCACCTAGATATAGGGTACGCCGTTCAAAATAGGAGATTGCATTTGAATCCAACACCATGCACACCCCTGACTAGGAGCAATTGCCTTTTGCTGAAGCGGCTCTTATTTACAAATGCCAACTAAGAGCATCTCCAGTATGTGATCATGCAGAGTAAAATTGGATGAAGAAAAGTTAAAACATGCCAGTTTGGCTCAGGAAAATGGTTTTTGCAAAATCCAAGTCTTTCAGGGAAGTTGAAACCTCCCCCACGTGCTTTGTAGGATTTTTTTTTTTTCTGTAGCCTAAGTGGCTATCATCAATAGGAAGATGTAAGAAAAAATGGCAATCATCCTAGGAAGATTTAGCCAAATATGGCTATAAACCAGATGTGGAGTAAAAATCTTTAATAAACCTTGTATATTCATGGCTATACACTGAAAACCAACCATATAAATCCGCCTATATTTTCTTATTTTTGGTTCACTTCTGGCAATATTTCCCCTGCAAAATAGCTTCGTTTTTCATTAATTTTTTTTTTTTTTCTATTTGGCGAAATTTCGCCTGGAAAAGGAACGCTGCCGCCGCCCATGCCGCCCTCAACTGCCCCAAAACGTGTAACTTGCAGACGTAGGTAATTGAAACTTCATGGAATACTGGTTTGGTGAGTTCCGAGAATCTCACGTTTTAAAAATTTCCACGAGTTTCTGACAAAAATGCTCTTTTAAAAATTTCCACAAGTTTACGACAAAAATGCTAATGTACTGTTTTGCAGGTTTTAAAAAAATCTCACCTTGTGTATGACCAAACTCAGGGTTCTGGTGCTGTGTTTTCCTTACTTTACCGAGAACTCTACTACCATAGTACCTTTTCAGGTTCGGCATAAATTATATTATTTTCATTTTTGCCAAATTTTTCAGGAAAAAAATACTGACTATCGAAAATTCAATCAAGGCGACTAAATTCAAATCCAGACCAGTTCAACGAAATAATGAAGCCTTTCATCTGGCTAACCAAAAGCATAGCAAGAAACTTACCAAAATATTAACAATATTATTGAACTTATTCCTTATATGTCAATATTTTCAAAATCAGAAACTCACGCACGAATCAAAATCTTTAAATTATATTAATTATTTGGCACATTAATGCCGAACCTGAAAAGGTACTATGACATATAGTTATCAAATCTTTCATATTTTGGCATACTATTCATGTAAATAGTAATAAAAAAGTTAGTCATTTTCAATAAATAAAAACTAAATTGTTATAACCACATGGAAAGAACAAAACCAATTACTTTTTTTTTTGGGAACAAGTCTTTTTCTTTGGGTCCCACACAAAATGTTAGCTGAAATGTGGCATTTAACATGAAGAAAATTTGATTGATTATGTTTAGGAATATTCAACTCTTTAATGGTTGGATGTTTGTCATGCCAACCACATAAAATAAAAAACATTGTAAATTTAAATCAATCAATTACGTAATTTATCAATTAAAAAAATCAGCGTCAAGAAAGGGAAAACAAAATTCAACCTAACAAGGTTTCTATGCAAATATGAATATCATGCTAATTGATTTAATTTTGTGAAACAAATGCAAATTACATTATATTTACTTCTATGAGTGATAGAATGTATATATAGAATAGAGGTAGTCAAAACTTTGCAAAACCAATTCATCATATATAACTAACTACGAATTACTTCATTTATCAATACAAAAAAAGGTACATCATCATGGGTTTGAAAACTACATCGTTTTATAATCTTTCCTTTGTAGACACAATTTTCTTATGTAGGAAAAAGGAGAAACAAATAATATTCATAACTTTCGGTTATATATTTTTTAAATTAGAAATTAAAAAATTCTGAAAAATATCTTTAAAATTCGTGAAATAATAGAAAATATGTGACAACATATTTTTATTATAATTTTAAAAAAATTCAATATGCTACAATTTTCCATAGAAAAAAAATTGTGCAAAAAATTGGCCTTTAAGAAAAATCCCCAATATAATCCTAGTATAAAAGATAGTTGGATCAATGTAAAGATGAGTGGACCAAAAAACAATAGATAAAATTGTCTCATAAATCCATTTTGCTGAATTTCTTCTCTTGCCTTGGGATTATTAAGTTGGTAGTAGCAAATCTTGGGATGAGTATTTCAAAATCTATGCAAAAATAGGTTTGTCATGCGATTACACATGGCAACTATAGAAGGGCTTGGTTCTACCTACATTGTTGTCTCTTTCCTTTTGATGTGGGTTCTCATTCATGTTGTTTGACATTTATTCATGAGTTGCTAACAAGTTTGTTATGAAATTTGTGTAAGAGGTTTTTGTAACATATTTATTATTGTTTCACCTTTCAAAAACCTTTCAAGACTTAAGATTTTAGTGCAATTGCAAGCAAATAAATCATTAGCAACAAAATGTGTTTATCATTGTTGATGCAACAACAATTGCAATTAATGTATGCAATTGTTTTCTAGACCACAAAAACAATAACAACTCCACCAACATGAAGAAAAAAAAGGAATTTTTTACTTATTATTAATACCATTCTATGTGCACTTGCAATTGCACATCACTACCCATCAACAATTTCTACATTGCAACAACACATTTTTTCTTCTTACCATAACACATTGACTAGAAAAAAGAAAAATGACATTCAAAGAAAGTATTATTTCAAAATGTGGTCACTTGAACCACCATGGTATTCACACATGTGAAATGCAAGCATGGCCACAAAGCATTAGAATTCCTTTGACAAATGTAGTTGGGTAAAAAATGCTAAAATATAGTTTTAAAAATATGGGTATTCATATATTTTCATTTTTATTATGTATCATTCATATGAAAACAATAAAGTATAACATCAACATGGGTGAAAATATGGACAAAAAAACCCTTGGGTGGGTTTATTACATTTATGAGATTTATAATTTAAAAAACTAAGAACAAATAATTAAAAAAAGAAAACAAAAAGTATCCCCAATTATTAGTTAATAATTTTGTGGTTGGGGAACTTTCAAGATAAAACATTTAACGAAATATTCTCTATTAAGTTAGGATAGAAAGATCATTGTATTCTTGACCCGCCCATCAAAAATCAATTCCGATTTCTATTTATTAAGACATATTTAACAAGGACTTTACACTACAAAAAGTAAACTTTAAAATCTATTTGAGTTTCAAAAATTTATTTTCAAAAAAAATTTACAATGAAAAATTTGAAAATCAATGCACAATAGTGAAACACAATCTTGTTTTAATTCATTCAACGAAAAAAATTCATGTATAGTAATCTTATGATGAGTTTTGCTAAAACTTTTTGTTTGTTTTTCAAGTAGATTATAAGGTACAAGAAATGTCTACTTTATTTTTCTTTCATCCAATAGGGGGAAAAAAGAACATGAAAAAAAATTGCAATAAGAAATGAAAATTGAAAATGAGAATTCACACAAGAAAAAGAAAAGAAAATCAAACTATTATTTTCATCTATATGAATACTTCTCTAGCATTTCACCTCCAATTTTGGATTAACCTCATGGCTTGAAACTACATTATAATTCATATTCTTCATTATATCAAGCCACATGCAACATTTACATAGTTTTTTAGAAGTTGATTTGAACCAATTTCTAAACTTCAAACATTAAAGCAAGATAAAATAATATCATTCACCTTCAAGAATAAAACTATTCACATACTTACAACAAATAACTTCTTCCCAATTACCAATCATCTAAGCTCATTGCATCCCATGTTCATTATCAAATCATCCATTCAAAAGAATAAAGTATTTTAACACCAAAAAGAATAATTGTTATACTATAACAAATTATTCAATGAACTTATATGTACTTAAAAAGAAAAAGAAAATCACCTTGATAAACATTTCCAATGCCATGTAGTAGGATGTTGTTTACATTTCACTAATTGAAAATCTCTCTTTTCTTTGTTTTCCACCTCATCACATAATTTGCATTTCTATAGTCAACAAGAAAACATTTCCATGCCATAATAAATTTTATACACAAAATTTCCCTTATTTTCACAAACAAGTTTTCTTGCAATGCACTACACATGATAAAACTTGTGACATGCAAAAAACTTCACATTTGAAGACTTGCATCACAACCAATGTTTATTTGACAAACAAATTTTCATGTCAACTTCACAAAAGATGTATTCAAAATTATTGACCATGATGAAAGTTTATCAATTTCACATCTCGTCTATTTTTTAACATTTCATTAATTTGAAACACTTATCTATCCAAAAATATAACTTTGATGTTATTTTTATTCACATCTTTACAAAACCATCTTTTCAAAACTTGTCATTCATAATCATTCTATCAATACACATTTACACATTTAACAAGTAAAAAATATACAATCAAATTTATTTTTGAATGATATTGACAGTACAAAATTTACATTTGCAAAATATATATTTAAAAATATATACTAGCACCCCATGACCAGGGAAAAAAACTTGGGATTAATTGAGGGTTATTTAATGTCAATTCAAGAATCTCACGACTAAAATTATTAATTTTATTTTGTAACAAAAAAATATGATTGAAATCAAAAAAACATGTTATTCTTAAACCTACAAACATTTGATTTTAAAACTTCAAAATCCAAGTTCAATTTTAGCACAAACATACACATGTGATTTTCAAAGGGTCATATAATTTCTTTAGACCATTTTTTCTTCTTAAGAAGTCTTGGAAAAAATAAAATGGTGTTATATACAAATGTGTATCTTTCCAATTAGGACCATCTTTAAACATTATTCCTTACAAGAAAATCAGAATATCTATTGAGAGAAGTCAAAAAAGAAATATTGAAAAAAACCCATTGTGTAAAAAAACATGAAAAGATGTTGGTTGCACAAAGTATTTCTGTTTTGGAGAGATTTCTTCTTGTTATCATGAACTAAGACCCTTCACATTGGCATGCTTGCAATTCCCAAGTTGCCAACTCCACAAGTTTTTAGTATTAAAATCATCCCAAATCCATGGATGAATTTAAAATGGATGAATAGATCTTTTTTTTATAGTATGAAAAAAAATTCATGAATGAGAAATTAAACTTTGATGGAATGAAGTTCATCCATGTAATTATAGTTGCTAGGACACCCCTTGACTAGGGACATTTGTGGTTGTTGGATGGCCTTTGCTAATGATCCTTCTGTAAACCTTTACATTCTTCACATATTCCAATCATGTGAATGCAATAAATGTCACATTTAGATCATTTTTATCCCATGATTAACCACTTTTCCAAGGCATCATTTCACAAAAAGGTACAAAATATTTATTCTTGCAAATATTTTGCAAAAGGTTAACAAAAATATTTCAAACATATTTTTTTCAGCAAATTTTACTTCCTTTGAATAACCACAAAAATTGAAATTTCAAAGGTGATTGTTTAAGGACTATCTCCCATGAAACTTATCTATTTATCCAATATCCTAATGTAGCTCATCATTAATGATCAACTCAAAAGAGATTTAACATGAATTGGCAATGGATTTGCAAAAAAAAAAAAAAAAAACAATTTGTATAACATCAAACACAAAAGATTACATCAAAGTCCACCACCCTAAACATTGTCAAAATCTAACAAAACTTTCGACCCAAAAACTTTTTTTTCCTAAAATTTTGGCAATTGCTTTTGAAAAAATAAAATAAAATCTATGACAAATCATTTTTCTAATTTTGAATTCAAAATAAAAATGAAAACATAGACCAATTTGGACAATGATGCCGTTTACACCATTTGACTATGTCAATGGAATGAAATTAAAGATTATATCAACGGTCATTTTTTTGACAAATGACTTGTCAAGAATCATGTAAAGATTATCTAAAATTGCCATCACCCATTTTGAAGTTTTGTTTACATTTGAACCATTTAATAATCATTATCATAAAAGGATAAATAATCATATTTTCAAGACGATTGTTACAAATGTTCTCCATCAGGATTAAACATTCAAAATGTTGGTCATAACACGCATGTGTGCACACACCAACTACTTATTTCTATTGCCAAAATTGAAGATGCCAAATTCTTTTGCACCAAATATCATGCAAAATTGAAAGGGAAGAAGCCTAACAAACATACAATTCTAATATCGGTATCAATACCAATGTGAGCTTCCAGATATGTGTGGTTGGCTACAGCCAAAATGGCACAAGGGAGCAGAACATCAAGAGTAGTGTTAACTGGAATTTGCACGTATTCTTGCAATGATACACATGAATGCAATGTGCAAACCCATCATGCTAAAAATCTTCAAACCATGATGAGTCCTGAATCCTGAATCCTTCCAGAAGAAATGTTGCAGTTTTTGTTTTTTCGGTTGAATAGAAAATTTATCTTTGATGAGGAAACTCAATCCTCTGGTTCAAAATGAGGGTTGAAAGAAAAAAAATTCTCAACAAAAAGAAAATGGGAGTACTACTATTACTTACTTGTGAGCAACATAGAAGATGCCAAATGCCAACCAAGTCAAGGTTGTTATAATCCAAGCCACAACAATGATACTGTCCATCAACAAAAATACATACACAAAACAAAAATTGCCAAGTTCAAACTTCCAATTTTCTGAATCCTGAATCTGAAACTTGATCAAGCTGCGGCTACTGGGATTCCACAAGCTTCCATGATGACTCTTGCTGGCATTCATTTCTGTTGCACAAATGTCATGATGGAGGAATGATATTTTGTATGCAAATCCTTGGTTATGTTTCTGATCATGTCCAAATTCTGCTTGATCATTCTTTGATCTTAATCTTCTTGAGTGAAGAAGAAGAATAAGAGCACTCATTGAAGGTCAAACAGAACTTCTGATCAAATCTCTTCAACCTCAGCAATAGATTTCAAGCATGTGGTGAACAGGGATCTAAGATTGCAGCCATGTCTAATTCATCATGAAATCAACAATTAACTACAAGAATATAAGTCAGCTGCAGGAGCTTGCAAGTTCGATCGATGGATGGACGATGCAAAAGCTCTAATAAAGCCTAGAAGCTAGCTCAAGATCAGAGCTTGTTGTAGACACAGCCAGTTCAATGCATTTTTCTGTCTCTCTGTCTATGTCTCTCTATGTGTCTTTCCTGGGAGATTATGCAAGCAAAGATCAAAATTCCTTAGCTGGAAAACTTCAATACATGAAGTTCAATGCTTCTCTCTCTCTCTCTCTCTCTCTCTCTCTTTAGCTAGCACCTCCTACCCAAAAGATTGCTTGAATCCAAAGATCATGGTTAAATTTTTTTCATGATCTCCCAAAGTAAAAAAGCAAAAGCAATTCTTCTTTTTAAGCGAGAGAGGCATGCAAAAGCTAAACCCCAAACTGGATAAGAAAAAAAGAAAAAGAGGTTTGTGGTGGGCTTCAAGCTTCTTGCAGTAAAATTCAATTCAACAACAACAGCAACAAGTCTTGGATTGTGTAATTCAAGAGTAGTAAGTTAGAATGCTAAACAACATTCTCTTCCTGAATAAGAAGGTCCTTCTCCTCCTCCTCCTCCTCATCCTTTTCGACTTCTCCCTTCTTGCTGCACACAAGCTGTTTGTATACAACTTTTTGTGTAAGTTGGAATACATGGCTTACAATCTTGGGCCACCTTGAAATAATCAGCTCACAGATGATTATCATTTCTTGAGCACATTACACAAGAAAGATGGAGAACCTTACCCTTAATACCAAAGAAGATCTTTGTTGAGCTTGCAGAGTCTCTTTGTTGTCTTGAAACCAATTCCTTGACAAATCCAACAAGGTCAAGGCACAGCCCCTAAACAACGAGCCATGAGGAAATACAATATTCCCAGGTATGATATAGAAGTTAATTGTGTGCTGAAGGGGGAAGTTACCTACCACACCAGATGGTCTATAAACCTATAATAACAATGAAAAGACCATTGGTCTCCATTATTCAATATGGTTGGTGCCTAGGATAGCCCAAAATGTAAAAGATACACCGACCCAAGATCTGAACATCAAAGTAGAGTTGCATCAAATTTTAACATTCAATATGGGTGCAATTCCAGACAAACCAGGTCAAGCTTGGTCACATATTCCTTCTGTACATCATTTGAAATTGCATGAAAATTTCTCATTGCCTGGTAAACTTTGGGACAAAGGGTCTTTGCTAACAAACTGTTGGGATAGGCAATATATGTCATTGAGAACCAGAGGCAGGGCTGGTGGCAAATCTCAACAAGACAAAGCTGATGAAGACTACAACCTGACACTGAATGGCAAAAGAAAATCCAACTGTAGAAGCTAAATTCATCATGAACATGTAGTGAACATGCAGTCAGAAATAAATCACTTAATGTACGGAGCGGAAAAAAGAGGTAATCAGCCCTGACCTGCTCAAGCTCATTGCGTGCCTCTCCTACAGCTCTCCTAGTTTCCACCCACATTGCATCATGCACATTGATAGCTGTCACACCGAGATTTGCCAATACCATTTAGTAGATAGTTTAGGATATTGACATGGCAAGAACAACACTCACAGAGTCACCTCAACTCCACAGCAGACTCAAGTGACCCCAAGTTAGCTTGTGCAACCAAGCCATAAGCAGCTGAAATGAAAAGGAAATTATTGCTAATGTAATATCTCAAAACCAGATATCTTGTGTGGAATGTGATTGCCACTGCTAGGCAGACTAACCAAGGCTTTTCTCAGCAGGAAGTGTATGTACTCCTCACAATTCCATCCAATAGGATTATACACAATAACTACCTGTTGACGACCAACAACACCCAACAGACAAAAACAACAGTTAGTCACATAGAGTAGCAAGTAGAACAACAACCACATGTGCACTGACTTGTCCCATGTGCACATTTGAAGAGAGTTCAAGAACCACTTGCTTCTTCTATTGTAAGTTTTGGTGCAAAGAACATACCAAACTTTCACAAAAGGAAGCTCAACTTCAGATGTTGGACAATAATTGATATTCAGCAGAGGACACTACACAGTGATCACAACCATGAGCATGCAATTATCTCCCTTCATAAATGCTGAGTTTTAGGGTTGGGTTTTCTGATGAAAAGAGCAAACCAAACTTAATTTGTTTGTGAAGCATAATCACATACCCATTCAGTGGTTCAAAGATAGGGGGAAAATAGTCACCTTTAGCCTGCTGGAATGAGAACTCTTTCAGCAAATTCATGTCAAGCACTAGAAAGACAAAGAAAGGCTTAAGAAGAATCAATTCACCAGCTGTTAAATTGTACCTGTTGAAGTTTCAAGCTTGCAGTTACATGCTTCAGAATTGAGGAGCTAATATCCTTTTGGTGTAATACTCTACGTTGCTTAAATGAACCGTTTTTTCTACCACCCACATGCTGCTTAGCTGTTACTGTGGCAGAACCAATCAAGGCAGCAAGGGCACTATCGAATATCTTTCCTACCTAGAAGAAATCCATGTTTGTCATATTAGTTAGTCTTTCGGCAATTTTCTTCCAAAGTCAAGAGCACCACAGTGCAACTCACTGACTTTGTACAACAGAACACATTTTTACTTTAGAAATTCAACTATCACCACAATTGGAAAAATAGGGTCTGAGTCAACACTTTACACATGTTGGCATAACAAACAAGCAGACAATGAGAAAAAAATTAAGCAGTAGGAGCTGGGATCATCATCATTACCTTTGCAGATCCAACCACCAATCGGTGAGCATAATCATCTGCAACGTGCTGCTTCTCAGTGCCACTCACTCCATCATGATGCTGCACAATTGCCATTGCTCCCTTGAGACTGTCGGTATTGGGTCCAGTTTGGTTTTTGCCCACCAAAAATTCCAAATGTCTTGCTGCCTGGCCCACAAACATTTTGTAACAATCCATCCATCTGCAGTCTTCAGAAAAAACCCTCTTTAAAAAAGAACAAGCCCCCTTTGGATGCTCAAATCTTTCAAGTTTGATAGCAACCAACACCCAACCATAACCTATCAAATGCGTATTCGTGATATGATAGCACACACAGAGGTGAGGACAAAACGCCTTCTTGGGTATTTACTTGAAGGAAACCAGAGAGCTTGCACACATATCCCTTAAAGGTGCTTCTGCTGGTGAAGTGTCCTGTCTAGTAGCAATGTGGTGTGTCTACATATTTGCATCATAGCATATGATTCCACCATTTTGAGTGAAGCCCATCAAAAGAAGAAAAACAACATCAATGAAGGGGGAGCATCAAGTTGGAAGAAGAAATCAGCTGACAAAAAATTTCATGCCCAACAATAAGACGTTTTTTAAAAAAGCTTACAGGAAAAATTCCCATGTCTTCAGGGCTATCTCTCATTGGCTGCATTTACAGCATCCACATACATGGATGGTATGGAATAGAGTACATTTACAGCCATCCTGTCGCAAGCAATAACAGTGACCTTCAGTGCAAAACCTTCAAAGCTGAAGCCAGAAGGTGGCTCATTTGAATTGGTCCAAATGCAGTTCTAGTTTTGAAGATGCCTTGTTTTGGTTGTAGCCCTGCTTGAGCTAGTTCAACTTGCTGCATCTCCAAAGAAATGCAAGGATGACAAAAAAAACCATAAAATTGTAGCCACCTCATAAAATAGTACTCCCAGAATTAGGCTTCTATTTTCCATGTTGGGAGTGGACTTTGTTTCATCTTTGGACATCCCAAATTGGTAAAAATAGTGCAGAGGATGCAAAGCTCACACAATAGCCATTACTCAACAGTTATGTGTACATAGTAATTTTAAGTCCAAAGCTTGTCAAAAACATTCCCTAAATGCAAGCTCAATGTGGAAGAAAATCCACAGGGAGAAACTGAAGAACCAAATAAAATAAAAGGTACTGGGCAAGAGCAGCAATGGTGCACAGAATGCTGATATGGGTCAGCAATACTCCATTAGGCTCCCTTGTGGTGCTACTTGTGTACATAATTGTAGAGAGGTCATCAGCAGCTGGTGGCAATAACTCCATAGGATTGCGTGCACCCTAAACAACAGAAAGATCTCAAAAGACCCCACCACTAGCTGTGTCCCTTTTAGACATGGAAATATTAATGAAGAAGCAATTGTGTTTTTCTATTGCTGCAACATTCATGGGGAGCTTGCGAATACACATTTATCTCACATATGCCCATCTTCAAAAGACAGTCAGTGATTCAGACCTTTTATTACAAGGCTTTGCAAGTTCTTAGTAGGAAATGTTGACTAGCTCCATGAATTCTTGCCATGAGTAGAAAGCAACCCCGCATTCTTCAGTGGTAGCTTTTTGCTCAGCTGTGAAAGTTGCAAAGCTCACCAGTGCTGCACCCACTCAAAGTTCTTGCATCAAGATCCCTAGAAGTGCATCCTCCAGAACCCCACCGCAGCTCCTGGACCCTGCACAGCTGCAGGAGGGTCAACTGCATACTGCTGTGGTGCTAAGTATACATGTGGAGCCTGTGAATCGAAATCTCCTTTCAACATCCCCACGAATGCAGATTCCACCTTATAATGACGTAGGACAGGATGCTTGAATCAACATCCCATTTCCCTACATGTATTGCAGTAACAAAAGGGCAAGGGAGTATTCCACTGTCTGAATGAAAATTGTGGGCCATCCAGTTGGGTCTAATTTTTTTCCAGTGGACTTTGGTGCTGCCAACACTTCACCATACTCTGTCACCCACTTTATAGAACTCTTCCAACAAAGACTTCAATCGCCACCCAATCCAATGGTGCAATCCCACCACCTTTGACACAAATAAATGCTGTGTTGAATTCCATTCATTGTTTGGCGCACAAAAGAATCTACTACAAAACCACCTTTGACACAAATGAATGTTGTGTTGAATTCCACTCACTGTTCAGTGCACAAAAGAATCTACTACAAAACACCAGAACAACTCTTAGTCTTCATTTCTCTGTGGAGCTCTTATAGCACACTGAAATGAAAGAAATCTTAGAATTCACTCAACAAACAAACGATCCTTGTTATGTAAGGAGCTAATAGAGCATAGATTCTAGAGCACTAGTTTTGAGAAATCCACACCACGACTATTACTATTGTTGCGGTTGTAACGACAAAGGAGAGTACCTCAATGAGATTTTGCAGTCATTGGGTTTATTGAAACCCAGGTCTGCACTGTCCAGCCAGTCTGCAGCAAAGAGGGTAACAACCCACTATAAACTGGTGCAAATGCTCTCTGATCCATGTACCGGTGAAAATGTTGCGATCCATCAACCGCATTGTCTGCAGACCAGGAATCTAAGATTTTGAGTGATGAAGCAATTGGCAAGGTAGTAGAGATCAGTAACCAACAAAATAGCAAATCTAAGTGATCAACAAACCACCTGGGCAATCTGTATCCTCATTCAGGTGTGTGCTGGGCTCACAAAAGTCTCTAGACCTAAAGACTGTATTGGACCGGAGCCTAGAGGAGGATTTGTTTGTCCAAAAAGCTTGCAGCTGGAATTTCTGCCATAGCAACAGCTTTGTCATTAGGCATCAGTTATCCCAACTTTGGCTGCTGCTCCTCACTTCTTTGTCAATGCCTACAAGAATAAGTTGGCCAAAGCTGTAGAAATTCAAAAGACACAAACAGTATCAAGGTCAAGTTTGTATTGCGCTGTAGGGTATCCCAAGTTTGCCATCTTTCTAATGTCTTTAGAAAGATTGGGTTGGTGTGATCCCCTTGATCTTCCTCACTCTTCCCTTGTTGTGCAGAGCTCTTTAACAATCTGTTAGCAAAGGTTAATAGCACCAAGTGCACCATCTCCAACTAAACCCAACATTTGAGACATATGTGACACAAAATATAGCAAGGGTGGGTTCTTCCGTTGAAACCCTTGGATACCCTCATACAACAAGACAAACAAGCACGAGGATTACCAACCAATTTCCATATCATATCAATAACATGTTGAAATTGCAACGCGCCATGGGAGTGTTGAGGAGCATGTCAAGATGCATGGAAGAGAATGGAGGAGCATAACGACTATGTCAATTGATGAAGGTACGCAATCAATTACGATAATCTATTAGTATTACTTCTATGGCTTGTGGTAATGAAGGAATGTGTGGTAATGTGCAAGTTTAGACAACCAAAAGTAAAGAAGTAATGAGGTTATTATTATGTTTGATTTATTTGTAGACAAAATGGTTGTAGAATTCGAAGGGTTCATGCAAATGTGATGCAAAGTAATGAGGTGTTTACTACGAACTCATGATTATTTTGAGTCATTGTCAAGATTTGGGGATGTTTATGTTGTTGCCAAGTGATTCAATATTCTATTTTTCTAAAAATAATTGGGAATAAAGAACTACTCTCAACATCGAAGTTTTACAACCCACTGAAAGAAATTTTAAAAAATGAAGTGGATTTAAACTTTTGCAAATAAGGTGTTTAATTGAATTAACACCACATGTATAAGGCAACTATCAAGTTCTTGTATTTGTGCAAGTGTAAATTTGTTATCTTTGCCTTCGAGGGAAGATCTCACAAAACCATAGAGTTTTTAAAACTTTGGTTTTCCCATTGTTCCAATATTTTCTAATGCTTGTTATTTACAAGAAAAATGTTTTCATCATTCATGCACTTTATGGTTAATCAGGGATTGACCTACATGGTCTCATTGTCAAACAACTTAATGGGTTTCAATTAATCACTGCTATCAACATTTAGCCTTCTATACATGGATTGTGGATAATTTATCAATCTAAAAAAAAAAATCAACTTCTTGTAACATCTTTTTTATAAAGGTTTGTTCTTGAGATGTTTGAATCATCGATGACAATTAATTGAAGTCAAAATCACAATTGGTGAACATAATGAACACAAATGTTGTTATTATTTGGTTTGTGGGTATATCTAGCCAAAACATGTGGTTGGTTGATTGACAACTTGTGCCAACAAAACATTCTAAGCCATGGATTTAATTCACCAATGCCAAAATTGTTTAACAAACTTGGCATTGTATGTTGATTGTCTTCAAATGATTTTTGCACATGTATTTTTAGCTTCAACCCAACCTTATCACTTTCAAGATCCATGTCTAGGTAATCAACACCAAAAACTATGATGTAAATGACTTGTAAAAAGGTTTGTCAATTGACAATGTTGGTAAACATTATCAAATGATACTTGTCAATGATATAGTAAATGGTGGTTCACGATGGTCCTTCAATACACAATAGTAAACACACCAACTCCTTTTACATTTAGACCAATTAATGATGATGATGACTACTTGAAAGAGATATTGGACAAAAATTATTGGATCGGAACCATGATGTACATTTTAAGGTGATGGTAATCCAACATAATGAACTAGATCTCCTTGAACAAAGATTGGGGCTAGGTCTTTTTGGTTAGTTTTTTTTATTAGGTTTTTTTACTAGGTTTTACACTGAAGCACTATGACAATAATATAAATTGGGCAACAACCATAAATATATATTATTTAAATTATTTTATTTAAAAAAGGAAAACATTAATTAATTAATTAACCTACCTAATTAATAAACCTAATAACTAATGCCAAAATTTATTTATTTGTTTACCTACCAATCCTATGTCCTAAGCTAGGCCACCTAGCTTAACCACTTAGGATAAACCAAGCCACTTAGACTAGGCCAATTAGCCTAAGCTAGCTGGTTTAGTAGGTTTTGCAACCTATGTTACTTAATTAGGTCACCTGAGTAGTCAAAGTAGCCTAGGTTGTAAGTGTGGGGAATTGAACTCCTCACCTCCACATTAAATAATCAAGTCCTTAACCATTGCATCACCACCTCAATTAGGTGATTTTTTTCGGACAACATATTGTAATAAACATGATTTTGGACTAACGTATTGTAATCAACTTTCATAAATTTTTTTTCAACATATTGCATTAAATGAACTTGATTTTTTTTACACTACTTATATAAATAGGTAAGTTAACCTAGGTAGGTAGGAGGTACTTATTAATAAATGCATGTACTTAAGTAACTTGTAGGTTATAGTCTATTAAACCTTATAGGTACTTACTAAGTCTATGTTTATACCTACTTACGCCTATGTTATTTAGTAAGCTATTGTAGGTAGCCTAGCCTATTAAGTAAGTCTAGGGTAAAATTACCTACCTAATAGTAAGTTAGGCTACCTACCTAGTATCTTAGGTGGTCTAGCTTAAGTTAGTTACATACTTACCTAATAGCCCTAAGTGGCCTAGGTAGCCTAGTTTAAGTTACATACCTACTTGTAGGCCTAGGTTATGCTAACATAGGCTACTTAGGTTAAGTTACGTGCCTACCTAATAAGCCCAAGTAGTTTAGGTTAAGTTACGTCCTTGTTTTAAAAACCTATGTTAAACAACATACCTACCTAGGTAGCCTAGGTTAGGCTACCTACCATGTAGGGCAAGGTGGTTTAAACTAAACTTCATATGTACCTAGTAGGCTTAAGTGGCCTAGGTTAAGTTATTTACCTTATAGGCTTAAGTGGCCTACATTATGTACATAGCTACCAAATAGACTTCAATAGCCTAGGTTAAGCTACTTTTTACATAGTAGGCCTAAGCTAATAGGCTACCTACCTGGTTAATAGGTATACATAGTAAGCCTAGGTCACCTAGGATACCTACTTAGAAGACTTACACTACCTAGTTTTAGACTATTTGATAGTCCTAGGCTATGTCCTAGGTAACCTATTAGATAAGTTTAGGCTATTCTACTAATTAGGTTATTACTTAGCAAATAACCTATTAGCTTATGAATTATGCAAGGCTAGATAGGTAATCTAGGCTTAGCCTAATCTACTAGTTATGTTAGGTTAGGTAGGTAACTTAGGCTCAATAAGTAGGCTAAGTCATCAAATGAGTATGGTTCATTTGATTAAGTGTTAAATCATAATGGCCAATTTGACTAAACCCTATCCGTTCAATATGGCCAATTTGACTAAGCCATGGCCATTTTGATGGACATTTGTCCATTTTGACTAAATTTTCAACTTGACACTTGGTCAAAAGGTCACTTTAGTCAAATGTACTAATCAAATGTAACATGTGTTTTTCATGCCCCAAACCTTTAGTCAAAATGGGCTTACCCTTGGGTCAATGTGGACATTTCAATCAAGTTAGCTTCCTGAAAAGCCATGCTTTCTTGTAATGAATTTGCATTAACAAAATTGAACAGAAAACATAACCAAGCTTACATTTATTTATTTTTAAGCATATTTTGGAATATTTCAAAAGGTTCAAAAATTTACAATTTGAAGAACAAAAAATAAATGGGAAAATTTAACAAAGAAACATTTGAATGTACTAAACATTTTGATTTGAAACCTCATCAACTTTATGTGTTATAGGAATAATTTTCTTGCATGTAATTAAATCAACAAAACCATTAAATATAATGTCAAAATAATTCATGTGAATTAACCATAGACCTAAGAAAATATATCCCAACAACTCTTCCACACATATGACTAGTGGGCCCCAATTAGCTTAACCCAGTTTTGGTTAAACCTACGCAAGTCAACTAATGAAGTTTTAGGGGTTAACCCGAAATTCATAGGATAAGATAATAGGATGATTTTATCCGAAATAGACTACCAAGGGATGGGTGGTTTGGTTAGGATAAGGTTGGGGTTAAGATAACTAGACTAAATTAAAACAAGGTTATCTTGCCTTGTCCTAGCCTAGACCAAATAAGTATGTAGGATAAAAGGGTATGGATATGGCACAAGTGGCTTTTAGGAAGGTGCTAGGAATTAGGTTTAGGTCAAGAAAGCAATTGTTTTTTTTCTTGCAACTTGGAAGGGGGAAAAATTTATTGTTGACCACCTCACTTTTTGGAATGATGAATAGTGTGTGAGGAAGTGGGAATGAGTGAAGAATGATGAAATCTAGGCTAATGGGGGAACTAGACATATCATGCGAAGGCAAGACCATGGGAGGAGGTTATTACATCATAAGGAGGTACACTGCCTAGATGTGGCCAACCAAGTAGCATGATGGAGGTAGAGGTGGAGGTATCACTAGTGGGTGATGGTGGTCATTTAAAGGTGACTTTGGTGACTTTTTCCACTCAAGGCAAAAGAGGGAAAAGGTACAAAAAACCTATGTTAGGCTTGGTGAGGAAAGTATAAAAGGAGGATGACGAAAAGGAGGAGGAAGGGGTTGATTTAAGGAGGGAGTAAAAGGTCTACCCTCTTATGTAAAAGCAAAGGATGTAAGAAGAGGAGGATTGGTTTCAAGGAGCTTGAGCAAGTATTGTTTGTTAATAGGGTTGGGAGTGGAAAATGAATAACTTAGAGAAAGAAAGAAAGAATGTAGAACTGTTTATAGGCAAGAAAGTGTTGTGTCATGCATGAATAGAAGCTTGGTTGGAATAGGAGATCCACAATTACGGACTAAGGACTCTAATGTAAATCTTTTTTTTCTTTTTGATGTGTAAAACTTTGATTTGAAAAAATCTTGTTCCAATTACTGCATGTTGTGTGTGTGTGTGTGTGTGTGTGTGTGTGTGTTCATGGTTGTAATTCATTAGTTTAAAGTTATGGTTAGTTATAACATGAGTAAAGGAATGTGATTGTGGATAAGGAAGGTAGTTAATGTCTAGATCAAACAAGGTAAAATGGAATAAAATACATACAGAGAGATAAGGAATTCATTACTTAACTTTGACACCTTTTGAACATCCTCCAAATGTTAAAGGGGGATTGCTTAGAGTAAGTTGTTAGGCCAAGCTAATTTTGTGCCTAACAATGACCATTTACAATTAATGATCAAATGTAACAAAGGGATAAATACATGAATGTGTTGGTCACAAAATTTCAATTCCTCATGTGCTTCCATCAAATGCATATAAACATATATTGCTTACCACTTTTCAAATGTGTTCATGTTATCGAACCTTTATCATTCACAAAATGAAAAATAAAAAATCTTCAAATATGTATTGAAATATGAGTTAATTGATGTTAAATGTGCAATATTTAAAGTTTGTTGATAGGTTGGTCTCCTCATTGAATGTAATGATGGTATATGACATTGCCAAAAAAATTCCAAAATTTCAAAAACTTGCATTAGTAAAATTGAAAACATAACATTAACCAGTCTCGTATTTTTTTCTTTAAAAAACACAACTTGCCTTTTGAGGACCTAGGAAGGTTCAATAATTTAATGATTAAAAAATTCATTGCAAAAAAAAAGGAGGGAACACTCAAAAGGTACATGAAGACATGATTATTATTATTTTACGGTATTTTGCTCAAGAACTTAGATTTGAAAAATGAATATTTTATTCATGGAACAAGGTGGCGATATTCTTAATACAATGAAAAAAATATTGGAATTATCATTTGCAACCTTGAATGAGTAATACAATCTTTTATACAAAAAATATGAATTATTAAATGAGTGAAAAGTTAAAAATTTTGAATTTTGATTGAATTCATCACCACATTAAATCGAACATTGAAATTATTATTAACCAATCCAAAGGATGTTAACAAACATATTTAATCCAATATGTTTTGCTTACAATATGTTTTGCAAAATGAAAGTTTATTTCACAATATATAATTTGAACAAACAAATTTTAAAAAAAAAACAATAAGAAATATATATGTTATTACACCTAATTATGTTCAAGATGATAACTCTTTCTACTAGTTCCATAATGATCACTTAAACACTTGAATGTTTTTCAAAATTATACTAATTTTTTTTTGGTAATAAATTAATGCATTGTAATAATGGATGGTAATAATATCTATGATTTTTAAAATAATTAGTTGATTATGTAAAACATTTTTAATATTAATGAAAAAGTGTGTATCAATAATTTTCACATCTAATGCACATATGATGTGTCACATAAATGATTAAGGGAATGGAATGTTTATGCCAATTTTCGACCTTGTTGATTGCAAGTAATTAATGATTGAAGTAAAATCTAACCTTTCTTGGTTAAGACTTTTATATTTTAAAAAATCCACTATTGGATTTGTTGCACAAGAATGTTAAAGGCTTTTGACATTGTAATTAAACCCGTGAAAGGTGATTTTCATGCCAATTCACTTCAAATTATGAAGGGTACACATCTTTTGGGCCATTGACACCTTGTTTGTCCATATTGAATTAAAAAGGATTTAAGGTGAAAGGCTTTGCCCATTCCCATGATTTATTATAATGAACATCAAAAATATGAAAAAGGCTAAAAAATTAAGAAGGTGGAAATGACACCTCACAAAATTTCATCTTTTTAAATTCAAATGTTGTTGTGTCATTAATGAAATTTTAATATTTCATCCAACTTAAGTTAGGCATAGTTGTTTTGGGGGAACATGTGTTTCATTTTATAAACAATTTCATTTGTGTTTGTGACAATAAAGTTAGGTTAACGGTTAACATGATTGAATCTGATGTTTTTTAAAAGTGATGTTAAATTGATTGCCCACAAATCAATGGTCATTGAAATGTAAATACAACCACATCTTGATTAACTTTTATTAGAACTTCAACACTGTAAACCAATATTAATGTAAATTGTACATGGTTTGAAGTCAACAATGACATCAAATAACACCATCACATGATTACTAAGTGTTAATTTCACACAATAAATACATACATTTTATAGTGCCATCATTAAAAACAAATGACAACAATTCATCATCTAATTCATGTTTTAATTCATTAATAACAATTGATTAACATACATTATGAAATTCATATATAAGAAACATGATCATTATGAGAAATCATGTCCACCAAAACCACACTACCCTACAACTAAAACTCAAAAAACAATTCATATATAAATGTTATGCAACTATCCGCTTAGAAATATGGTGTATTAATAAATAAATTTTCATGTCAAAAAATTAGTTAGTTGTATTATAGTTGTAAGTGAATTAAAAATGGGGCTTCTACATAGTAATTTATACACATCGTACATACATACATAGTTAACCATGTTTGACTTTTTCAAGAGTTACATTGTAATTGCATGTGGTAACCACTTTAAAACTATTGTAAATGTGTCACTAAAACAACAATTATGTTGCAACTAATGTGCAATGTACACACATGTTATCATGCCACGTGTCCACATCTCCATCACCCATTGTGGGATACATTTCCAACTAGTTTTTTATTATGATTCTCATTGATTTAATTAGTATGGCCACTAAAACATCACTACTAAAATATTATTGTTCAATTATGTTATGACTATAATACAACTATTTATAATTTAATAAGGATACATATTCATCAATTATTTATATCTTCATCATATGTGTTTCATTTTGAATGAATTAAAATGTTATGGAAACATTACCCCAAGTTTTAGAAATCATCTTTGAAGTGCAAAGGAAAATGAGTAATGAAAAAAAAACAAGAAAATAAATAAGTTTTCCAATTTTAAAAACACATTTTTTTCTTTTTTTCCCTCTTTGGACCCCTCCTATTTTCAAACCTCATAATTTTCTTATTTTTAATTCATTTTAAACGATTTAAAGTGTTATAGGAATGCCACCTTAAGTCTTACAAGTCATCTTTAAATTTTAATAACAACAGAACAACATACAAGGAATTTTGTGGGTGTTTACGAATTGACCTTTGTAGCATTTTGTGGTTTATTTTTCTAAATTCTTGACCCTTTTATTTTGAAGGGCCTTAACTTTTTCAATTCTATTTCGTTTTTTGATGATTTTTGGTGCATCAAATGCACCAATAGGACATGTTTAAATTTTGTTTAAACACAAAAAACAATGGAGCCCTCCCCTTGGATCTAACCTACTTTGAATGTTTAAGTGTTATAGTTGTAATTTAATTACAATTAATGAACGATTAAAAGATTTAACCCATATACTTTGTCTTCAAATCCCATGTTACAAACTATATAAAGAAGGTTTTTTTTCTTATGTTTTTGCATTAAAATACATGTGTCATGAGCTTAAAAAAGTTTAACCTAGAGACAAAACATAAAATTAAAAAAAATAATTCATGGCTATTATTTAGTGCATTTAGTTTTGTGCTTTCCTACTTATTTACCTACCCATGTAAATAAATAGGTCTTACTTTTCTACCTACCTATGTAGATAGTGAGGTCCTAGTAAATACATAGGTATCTAGCTTTTAAGACCTACCAGCCTACCTACCTATGGTTATGTACGACCTATTTAACTACTAAAATAAACATTTTATTTTTATTTTTTCCAAAACATAATTAATATGCCATGTGGCAATTTTTAAATTGTGCCACGTGTCACAATTTTGGACCATCATTAACAATCATAATGGATGATGCATATCAATATTTTTTTTTAAAATAATTTTTATGTCCAAATTTTTTCATAATGTCACATGTCATATTTTAATATATCAATGACATTAATGATGTCAACATGACATCATGGGTGTAATTATAATGGAGTTGCATAGTAGTTGAAAATGAATTATTTTGACTAAGTTGCAATTGAATTACATCGTATATATGGTGAGTTAAAACTTTACAATTCATGCAACTTGTCTATTAGCACTCACGATATATAAATATAATGATTTATAAGTGTTCATTGCAACTCAAAAAGTGAGTTATAAGGCCAATTGCAAAACACCCTTTTTTTTCATAATGTGAAACTCACATAGCTTTTTAACAGTAATGGGAACGATAAAATTGAATGATTTCATCGAATAATTCAATCCATGGTATGACTTTGAACAAACAAAGAATTTCACATTGTTTGCCCCACTCATGACATGGAAAAGTCTATTCCAACATTTAAAAAGACCTTCAATGGATGATGAATATAAATTCCATTGATATAAATCCAAAAAATTTGAGGCATAACACTTTCATTAGTTGTCAACTTATATTTCAATCACATTTGGCCATGGCCATGGAAACAATCCTAATGACCTTAAAGGTCAAATGTTTCATTTAAAACAAATGTTTGGAAGAACTTCCAAAGATTTTACAATAAATTACATATTGAACCTTCAATAACATGAAAGAAAATAAAATGTGTATATACATGTGAGAGTTCAATTGAACTCATGTTTCTTTTGTGTTATCTTGTATGTGTCACCTTATTGCCATGGGAATTAATTAGGTTCAATAAATGTTTGTATTTTTTTTTTAAAATAAATGTTTTGTTCAAACCTTGGATTCCAAATTACAAACATGAATAGCCTAATTAATTATTCATTTTTATTAATTTGTTTGGTGGAACAATTTTTTTTCATGACATAGTGGTATAATTTTCATCTAAAAATGATGTGTTGATCACTTTTCTATTATTGCTAGAGATTTTTTTTGAATTGAAAAAATCATATTTTGATGTCATACTTGCCATCCATGTTGAAAAGGTTCAAACAATGTCAAAGAGCCCATTAGTTCTTATTATGAAACATCACCATACATATTGATATTTGGTAGAGATGAAAAACACATGGTCTCATAAAAATGTGTCATGCTTCAACTTGACATGGTTTTTTTAGAGAAATGTGGTACAATGTTATAATAAATATGTACCATTACTTATTTGAGAAAATTTGAAAAGATTAGATGATTTAACTGCAGGCCACCTATAGATATGAACACTAAAATCAAAATTTGGAATAAAAATCAATTTCTTTTTTTGGAATTCAAAGTTCTTAAATAAAATGCATCACAATAGGTTTAGAATTAGAAAGAAAGAATGTACATGTTATTCATATTACAAAAAATCCATACATAAAATCACATGATGATAAAGAAAATATAAATTGTTCCATTATTGGTGGTTAATGAAGGGTCACCAAGCTTGGAGGACATGTTCAATTGTATTAGTTTGTAACAAGCAATGGATCAACTATTTTTATTAAAAAGAAACCTTTATTAATGGAACATGGGAGTTTTAAACACAATAAGTATAAATAGTGGAACCTTATAAATTAAATTATGCATTCATAAACAAGATTTTAGTGCATCATAGAATGGAAAATACCAAATTACTTCATCTTTGGGTTGTTGCACCAAAACTTTAAAAAAGTGGAATATTTAAAACCAACTAGGTTTGTGGATCAAGATTATGTAATTTGTTACATTATCATGAAGCTCTGGGTGAATCCATATTAATTACAATGGATGAAATGGGTACAATTTATTGCTTTGATGTATTCATTTGGTATTTTCCTATTTCCTCCTAGATGACATTTGGCGAGTTGGGTTTTTAAGGGGTTTGAAATTTTGTGGTAGGTATTAGGTATGTAAGGTGTGTTAGTTTCTGGGTAGTTGTTTAACCCATAAATTAAAACCCTAACCTTAATGTGCAACATGCTTATCAAACCACTAAACTTGAAGTTGAACTACCATGTGTGCACGAAGCCATTACACATTTCCAATGTTTCTCATGTGAGAAGAATTTGATGCTTGAAAACACACAAACTTTGACATATGAAAGGTGCCATGTTGATAAGAAGCTCCAAGGTTGGGGTGATTATTTACAAAGCACATGGAGTATGCTCAAGAACCTAAATGTAGAAAGAAACCAAAAAAAAAGGTCACATTCCCTTGGAGATTTAACTAGTTTGTTTTGTTCATAGTTTGTTTTTGTAATTAGAATATTATTACTAACATTCACCTAGTAGGTCATTGGGTGAAGAAAATTTCCACCAAGCAATGATCACTTTTTAACATCAATGGCACCTAAGCTTTTGTTGGTTTTCAAAACACAAAAAAAAGGACTAGGAAGTTCTAAGAGCTCCTAGTCATCTTCTTGATGAACTTTGTTTTGGCTTTTAAAAATCAAAAGACCATTTCCCTATATTTTGTGATGCCCAAAAATGACACAAAGGCGAAGCTCTTAATGCATATGTTCCATGGAAGACATGATGATCTTGACATTCATGTGAAGCTACAAGAGTATTTTTTGTTACATGTGATGGTAGTCTTCCCCCAAAAGAAATGGGGAAAAGCTTTTGAAAATGATTTCAACAAGGGAAGAATAACAATTGTTGTGGTGGCACTTGGTTGTTTTCCACCTTTTAATGGCAACCTGCCCCCCCCCCCCAAGCCCAAATGCCATTTAAAAAAAGGCCATTCTTTTTATTTGATTTTAAAAATTTAGTTTATTGTTTGAAAGGTTAAAACCAATGTTGTGTAGGTACCCAAATCCAAATGTTAGAATTGGTGGTTCTAGATTTAGATATTAAGAACTTGACCCAATTAGATCCAAAAATTAAAAAAATCGATGTCAACCCTTGTTAAACCATTAATCGTGGTAAATCCAAAGTAAAACTTAAAACTTTTTATCCACCCATTTTCAATGGATGAAACCCCTAAGGACCTCCTTAGGTTTGAGTGTAGGTTTTCAAGGTTCATGTGTGTATGTTATTTCATACTTGGTGTTTTAGATATTTGTGTTACTTTCAATTGGAGTGTAAGACTTATGCCCACTTATTTCATCATCTATTTCATGGGCACAAATTGTTGTTGGTTGTTTTAATAATTTACAAGTTAAGTTTGAATGTATCACACACAAACAAGAAAGCATGTTTTCTTAACATTAATGCATTCGAAGTGATTCAATACTTGTTTTTATAAAAGAAACAATGATTTCTTGATCATTGTATCAATATATGTTTTTGATGACTTTAATTTCTTCAAGTGCAAAACCACTCCCATTGAATATGTTACAACCTTAAATCTAAACCACATTTGGAATCACATCCCTTTTAAAAAATCATAAACCCTATACTTTGTAACCACCTTGTTTGCGCAAAGCAATATTACCCTTATCCAAAAGTTTTGACATTTAAAAAAAAAGAAAATCTCCTTACTCAAAGGTTCTACCACATTTGCAAAATATATAAGGTCTAAGACTTGAGGTTTTTTTAAAAACCATATACTCACACAACACTAGTTAAAAATTTGGGGACCATGTTTTTCCCTTTAATTTTAAATTATCAAGATTTTGACAAATTTTTCCGAAAACTTAACAAATTTAGTTGAACTTCAATTTTGTCAAAAAATTTCCAAATCTGCAATTAAAAACATGCTTCAATTTTGTTCAATTTTCATAGTTTGAAAATTTGGTGAAAAATTTCAATTGTTAGTTTATTTTTTCTGAAACTGCATAAAAAAAATGGAATTTGGCAACAAGTTCCAATTCTATGGTTTCAAGAGTTTGGTGAAAGTTTCCAACTTTTTATCAAAATTTTGATTTGCAATAATTTCTGTTTCTTTTTTTCACAATCTTTTTCACAATTGAGGTTTTTATAATTATTTGTCTATTTAATATGGTCTTTTGCGTTTGGGAACAAAAGGAAGTCCTTTTTTATTTCTCAAAGAGTCTCGAATTGTTACCCTAGTACCTTGGCCAATTTGACACTAATTATATTATTTTCAGAAATGTTGAAAATTTTCAAAAAATATTTTTTTCCAAATCAAAAAACATTGTGAAGGATATACCCGAATATTTAGGAATATTCCATTTGTTGAAACGAGTTTTTCAAATTTATTTATTTAATTAATTATTCGCATGGACATGTGTTGAAAGGGCTAAGGTGCTAGGGTGGTATTCCTCTTATTTGCTTTTAAAATGATGAAAAACAAAGTTTTTTCAAGGAACACATTGGATTGCCTACTTTGATTATTGATATTGCTCATTCATTTCAACTTTTGTTTTGGAATGTTTTTGTTGCACACATTTCCTATGTATGCCTTCTATCTATCACCAATTTTTGTACACAAAATGAAGCACAACATCTTCGTTTGGTTTGAGTCTACCAAAGAGTTGCAATTTAGAAAATTAACTTGAAATTGCAAGCTCTAAACCTTCATCTTGGCTTGAGTCTACCAAAGACTTTCAATTTAGAAAATTAACTTGAAATTACAAACTCCAATCTTACAATGGTGACAATTTTCAGTTCTCATTCACATATTATAATTTTATTTATTTCTTTATTTTTAAATTGAAAAATCCAGGTTTTGAGGACTGTTTTGTTGGAAGGCCTTTGGGATAGTGGGGGACCAGAAGTGGCTTTTAAAATTTAAGTGTGTGTTTTTTGAGGATATTTTGTGGGGGAACTATTTCTGATAGGGGGACCAGAAGTGGTCTTTTAATTAAGAGAGTATTTTTGAGGGCTGTTTTATTGGATGCCTTTGGGGGGATAGGGCCCAAGAAATGGCTTTTAAATTAAGAGAATAACTTTGAGGGCTATTTTGATTTGAAGCCTTTGGCAGATAGGGCCCAAGAAGTGGCTTTTTAAATAAGAGAGTATGTTTCAGGGTTGTTTGATTGGAAGCCCTTGGGGTTAGGGGATCAGAAGTGGCTTTTTAATGAAGAGAGTATTTTTGAGGGCTGTGTTTTATTGGAAGTCCTTTGGGGATAGGGGCCAAGAAGTGGCTTTTAAATTAAGAGAGTATTTTTGAGGGCTGTTTTATTGGAAGCCCTTGGGGGGATAGGGGGACCGGGAGTGGCTTTTTAATTAAGAGAGTATTTTTTAGGGCTGTTTTATTGGAAGTCCTTCGGGGGATAGGGGGACCGGAAGTGGCTTTTTAATTAAGAGAGTATTTTTGAGGGCTGTTTTATTGGAAGTCCTTCGGGGGATAGGGGGACCGGAAGTGG
>Ga0116227_10005260_pt1 | contig 27472 bp, 20 predicted proteins | sample S1TSphgellanicum_FD_89693 | JGI IMG/M metagenome (GOLD analysis project Ga0116227, IMG submission 89693) | Host-associated microbial communities from peat moss isolated from Minnesota, USA - S1T2_Fb - Sphagnum magellanicum MG | ecosystem: Host-associated > Plants > Peat moss > Unclassified...
AACTCGGGAACAAGGGTTCTTTCCCCCCAAAAAAAAAAAAAAAAAAAAAAAAAACACACTATGACCATCTGATTGTGTACACACTTGGGTGGTTCTAGAGAGACCACTTTTACCCATGCAATGGAAGAATCAATATGTTCCCCCCCCTCCCCCCCCAATTTTGTGATGAATGTAGTTGATTGTTGAAGTGGCAATCATCCATACTATGGTCTAGTCAAATTGGGCTATTAAACCAAAAAAATAAAGAAAATAAAGAAAATATAAGCATCCTTGTATATTGTTTATCCTCCTACTAGAACTTAATAGAACTTAATATAGAATTTGGTCATTTTTGTAAATCTTTTTTTTGTTTGTTTTTTTGAAATTTGGCAACTAGGAAGCCTGAAATACATTTATTTTTCACCGTTTTGGAAAAATAAAAAATAAAAAATCTAACTAGCAAAATTTTGCTGGGAAAAAAATGGAGGGAAGAAAGCTCAAACAAGCCTCTATGGCATGAGAGACCTTGTCCATATTTAATATGTGTTTATGTTATTTTAAAAAATATATATGAATAGCATTGATATTGGTTGGTGATTGAATATTGGAATGGTGTTTGGCAATTTGGCAATTATGTAGATTATTGGCTTATGGTAATAAGGTGAATATTCTTTCGAGAATTCCGATTTTACATTCATAATAGAACCTTTTGTACACCATAAAGCATCACAACTTTTTTTTGCCTTTGTATTTTTGGGTCCCTCGCCTGCCCTAAGAAAACATGTTTCATGGACAGCCCGGAAAAGAAACTCACATCTTTTTCTTTCTTTTTTTCTTTTTTTTTTCTTTTTTTTTTCTTTTCATTGGAGATGAAACATAATAGTTGTTTGCTGGATGCATGACAAAATTCCAAAAACATCTCTTTATTTTTCAAAAATAATAAATTTTAAAAATAAAAAAAATTCAATAAGTGGAGATTAAAAATATGTTGTTTGCTGGATGCATGACAAAATTTTTTTAAATTACTTTTATTATTCAAAAATGGCAAAATTTACAAACATAAAATTTCGACAAATGGAGAGATGAAACATATGATGTTTGTTGGATTGACTTAATATAGAATCTGGTCATCTTTTCTAAATTTTTAATTTTTTTATTGCCCCAAGCTAATGGATGTGCATGTGTAGATTTTGGGTGCACCCATCCAATTGATGGGTTGTTTTGAAATCTACCCATCTACTTGTTGGGTTTTCTTCTCAAAATATGAATGTTGGGTAACTGATTTAATCATGCCTCTATATCATTTGATTTTCTTGGGTTGTCACTTGCTTTTTTGTATCACAAGGTTTCATATTAGTGTGAAATGTAAAAAAAATTCATATGACTAATTTTTAAAATGAAATTTGTTTGATGAATGTACAATTAACTAGCTTCAATTCCTTTAAATCTTATTAAAATGAGATTCTTAAAAAATTAATTTGAAAGATTATACAAGAATTGATTAAAATAAAACATTTCAATTTTAAAATAAATCAAAATTTTAATATAAAATTATTTTTTGAGATATAAATGTTTTAAACTAATTTGGTGTTATTTAAAAAACTTCAATAAAGCTTTGATGAAGATTTGATAAAAAAAATCATATTGAAATTAATTTTTAATTAATTAATTTGTTTGAATTGTTGTTGTCTTTTTATGTTCTAAAAATTTATTATTGCCTTATTGGTAGGCATGCGTGTATGATTTTAGCTTTTACCAAGCATGTACAGGGCAAACACAACTAGTTATTGAAATTTGGCAACTTGGCAACCTTGAAAAACATTTCTTTTTCACCATTCGGAATAAAATCTCCAACTAGCAAAACTTTGCTGAAAAAATGATGGAAAGAAATCTGTAAAGAGTGTCTATGCCATGAGAAGCTTTGTCCACATTAATATGTGTTATGTATTTTTTGAATATAAATAACATTGGTTGGGGATTGAATATTGGGTTTAGGGTTTAGGATTGGCAATTTGTATAATAACTATGTAGATTGGCTTATGAAAATCAGGCCAATATTCTTTAATAAATTCCAAGTTTGTGTTCATTATTTAGAACATTTGTACAACATTTTGACATAATTAATGTATTGATGTATTTCATTGCATATGAGACATATTTTTGTCATAAAACTTTAAAAGACATAAAACATGTGAGTTTTGCAATTGATAATCATGGTTTATTTCTTGATAGTGCTTTCGTAATGTATTTGTATTTAGTGTTTGAATAAGTACATGGAAAGGCAAACTTTTTCACGTTGTGGACTTGATGTGGACAAGTGCAATTGCTTTTTTCTAGTCTACTTGGTTTAATGATTATGGATCTACCAATATTGAAACTTGCATTGCATAATGGATTTGATAAAACTAATGTGAGATAAAGTGGTATATGTCATAAAACTATGTTTTGTGACATTTTTACAAATCCTTATGCATTCCTCAATTTAGCCAATTTCCATCTCTTACGACAATTATTTGTCAAAATTTCAACATGATTATTAAAAAAAAAATCAATAACACAATGTCAATTGTCATTGAATTCATTGCAAACACCAACAATGAAATTCAAATATGAATAATTAAAATTTATTTGAAGCTCTACAGTAACAAAACAAGAGAGAGCAAAATATTAAAAGCTCAAAAAATCAAAGAGATCACATTGCTAAAACCCAAAAGACAAACTAAACCCTAAAGTTGAGTATTGTGGAGGAAAAAAAAAACCCTAATATGTTAAAAAGGAGTTCTAATATTTACCCCTCATAAATGAAAAAAGTAAAAGAAAAACTAAGTATGTGCTTTTCAAATTACCATTGTCAATCGCCTTCATATTTTCAAAATCCATTTTGTTGAACACTCCAAGTATCCTCCTCTAAAGCTCCCACAATTTGGAACGATTTCAAACAAGCTACTACTGCCCACAAAGGTAGCTGAATCCCATCCACTATGAATGATATGTTCATGAGCACAGCTGCCCATTTCAAGTGGCAAAACGCTGGAACAAGCATTCAGCAATCCCACAATGTGATCGCACCCCTTCCTATTGCATTGATCAAAATAGTTCCAATGCCTTCTACCCCACATTTCACATGTTGCAATATCATGGCTTTCCAAGATCTGGCATCTTGTTGAAAACTCTTCAAAGCCTCCTCCATTGTCCCACATTTCACATACATGTCAACCAAGCTATTCCCAACAAGGACATCTGACTTGCACCCATTTTTAATGGTCTGCTCATGGTATACCTGCCCTTTTCTACTGCAACTGCACTAGGACATACATTCAACACCCGCACAAAAGTAAAACAATTTGGCCACACACCTTCCTGTTTCATTTTCCCATGTCTACTGCCCTTGCTAGCATTTCACATGTGCCGACATCATGGCAGCCCAAGTTACCAGATTTCAAGATGGCATCTTGTGGAACACTCTCCAACAGCCTTTTTTCACTGGCAAAAACTTCGCCAAAAAGTGAAATTAAGAATCAAAAATTCAAAATTCAAGTGTTTTTGCAGGTTTTCAACCACAGAAGTGAGAAAAAAGTAAGAAATTGCCAGATTCCTATATGTGGTGTTCATTGTTTAGCCAAGTATATAGAAGCATGATTAAAGATTTTTACTTCACATTTGGTTTTTAGCTAGATTTGGCTAAATCTTCTTCGGGATCATTGCTAATTTTTCTACAACTTCCTATGGATGATCGCCACTTCTGCTAAAAACCTTCTTATCAGATCATGTACTTTGGTGACAGCCACAACCAGGTATTGCATCTTGCAAAGACTGTGTCTGATCTTTTCATTTGCTTGGAAAGATCTTAACGTAATCAGGTGAAGAGTTTTCAGCACATGCAGTGCAGTAGACAGACAGATGGAGGAACACAGCAAGAAAACTTACAAGTGCCTTGATCTCTGAGGGCCATCTAGGGTTTAGGGTTTAGGGTGCTGCCTTCTGGTGTGCTCTGGGAAGAAGCATGGTGTGCTCCAAAAGTTGTTGAAGGGTGTAGTGCAGCTGGGGCTGCACACAGACATTTAGCAGCTTGCGCCTCCTGCTCAACTTCCCTCTTCCCCATGTGGTAGTGAAGCTGTTCCTTCATGGTCCAGAATAGAGTTACATCCTGCACACGGCAATTGCACTTTGTTGCACTGATGATGAACACATCGCTTGGCAAAGTCCTTGGCAATATTAGCTCTCATCACAATTCAGTACACAAGAAGAGCATATGAAAATAACCCAAATCCATATCCATCTTGAGCATCCAAAGTAGACCCAAATCAAATTGCTCTCTCACTAGCACCACCTGTTAATTTCTGAGTTGGAATTCCATATTAACTTTGAGAATTCATCCACTTACACTTGCCCTGAAACACTCCAGAATCCCAACACCCTGAAATCTGGAATGCTGGAGTGGAAGAAACATGTTTGTACTCTTGTTTAGTCGGATCATGTGTAGATGGGCAGATAACCTATTCATTGCCCAGACAATTGTGCAAACCTTAAGAGAAAGTTTGAGAAATCTAAAGATTCACTGCCAGCAGTAGCAGCAAAGTGACAAAAGGATTTATGGAATCATGACAAATCGAATGTGAGATTCAAGCTGAAGTAATCACCTGTGAAATTTCAGACAGCATTGAGTCACCAGATTTCAAGGGAAAAACGTCATGTTTAGACAATTGGTTCCAGCAGGTCGCAAAAATATAGCAGGGCTCTGAAGCTCCTGGTATTTTCTCACCTTAGAAGAAGCTGATGCGGCAACTGTACTGAAGGCAGGATTAAATTGTGGCCATGAGTTCATATCAGCTCATAAATCCCATGGGCTTGTTCTAGCTTCTTCCCTCAACCTCCTCATTCACCACTGAATTGATGCCCATTTAGGTACCACATTCGCTTCATTGTACAGATTCCCTTATGCACATCATATGCATCAACCACCGCCTCAAAAGTACCTGAAAAGTCTTTTCAGTGCAATAATCACTAAAAAGGTGGTCTTCTCAAAGTTTTAGACTGCAGCAGGATAGCAATAAAGAAAAAGGAACAAGATTAACACCAGCAAGAGTCATGCCTCCATTGACATGTGAACTCTCCAACACGATTGATGTTCATTCACCTAATTCTGTGATCTGTGATACTGTGCCATTGCAAAGGATCCTCAAAGGGCCCTGGTTTAATGTCCCACTTGCAGTGTTCTATATGGAGCAGTCTTCTGCATATCCCATTCATGGCTTTGCTGAAATGGTATCAATACTCACAGCGTTGAAATTGCCAAAGTAGTACAACTGTTGGCAGCCTTCAAAATAGACCATCATTCACTTTCATGAACAGAAGTACTTGGGTGCTCCCTTTAGTATAGTGCAGTTGCAGCTGAACACAGACTCTTAGCACTGACCTGATCCTCCTGCTTGACTTCTGTCTTCCCCATGTGATGGTAGAGCTACATTGCATTTGAAATGCAAAAGAATTGCATTCTGTTTACAGAAAATTGCACTTTCTGTATGGATGATGAAGACATTTCTTCATGAAAACATCAAAGAACATGAAGTGTCTCCTGGCCAGCTGGATGATCCATCAGCCTGTGTTTTCACAGGCCTGGGTGAACTAACACCTACACCAGTGCCTCCACCTTCCTGAGCAAAGCCTCATGTAGCATGACTGTTGAACCTGGTAATGTTAAATTTGAACTCTGAAACCATGTTTCAGGATTTGGACACTTAAGATCATACAGTTCAGATAACTTCAGAAACAACCAGAATAAATTTAGGGTTCTTACCATCAGACCTGAGTACCACTGTAGGTGCCAAGACCACTCGATCTGCCAGCTGCAGCACACAGTAGCCACCTAGGCCACTTCCCTGATCCTTAAACAAACAGTGGTTCTAGTTGCAAAAGGAAAAGTGCTGAAACTGGTCATCAATTTTATTAAACTCAAGATGCACTCAGTTTCCAAAATAACTCCATAGGTACATGAGACCAAAGAGGCTCCAGAGCTAATTGCAAAAAATGAAACCAAAACTGCATAGAGGCTCCATGGCCACATCTGATAATGGAGTTGCAATTTGACAACATTACAATACCACCAGACATGCCACTTTAAACAAAATGAAATCCATATGACAAGATAGACTACAGTGGCATCACCAATAGCAAGAACAAACACCAGCATCAACATAATGAAAGTGATTGACATCCCTTACCATGCTTGCTTCCCCAACTATTTTTAAAATGAACTTTTGTGGAAGTGTAACAATCTTCACAAACCCACAGACTTTTTCTTATTTAGAGAGAGAGAGCAGCACCAGGAGCTGTTTTGATGAGCCATGCAATACTAGCATCTAACATGTACCCCAAGCTTCAATGTTCACTTGTTGTACATTGTTTAAATCACTATCTCTTCTTATTACTGAAGGGATTTGGTAGTTTAGGTACAGATTCGAATTGGGTGCAACACCCTTAATCTTAATTATTAAAGGAAATATAATATGTAGAAATGAACTCAAAATTGGAGAGCAAAAGAAGAACAAAACCAAAGAACTAACACAAAACCAGCACACTAGGGTAAACTGGCCCATCACCAAACACAGGCTGGTCACCGAGCACCCTTGTAGTGCAGCAACCAGCCCTGTGTTGAACAAAAAAAAAAATTTATGGGCATTGTCTTTTTAGCCCATTACCAAACACTTGGTTGAGAAAAAAATTGTTCTTGCTTTTTGATATTGGTGATCAGCCATCAAATTTCAATGTTCGATATTAGGGGTTTAGGTGGGCAGATTTGTTACAAAATTGAATAATATTACAAGAGACTAGTTTAGTGATGGGCCATGAGTTGATTTTCATTATGCAAGGGGGAAACATAAGGGGGTATTTTTAATGTTTGGTCATGGGACAAAAATGGTCCAATTTTATAATAACCTCAAGTTTTGGGTGGGAATGAGTGTTTGGTGATAGGTAATTGGATTGCACACTAAAATGAGCATAACAAGTTTGGTGATGGTGTGCAAAGGTTATGTTAAATAGCACACAACTGACCATAAACAAGGATTAGAGTTTATAAGAATTAAATGCAAGAATAACAACTACACATTAATTAGGGAAGGACTTCCAACTTCCCCCAAAGTTCAAACACATCCCATTCCCACCAAAAATAGCTTTCCCAAATTCACAAGGCTATGGTGCAAGGTTTGAATTCACAATCCTATCTTTCAAATTCACAAACAAAACTCTTTCAACATGTTAAAGCTTCCAAATTGTGAGATAATTTGAAATCTTTCATCAACATTTTGAAAGCATATGGGCTAAGACCAACAAAGGTAAAGTAACATAGGAGTTGTAGAAAGTTTTAAATTAAAAACATAAGTCTTAGCATATCAACTAGAACAAGGAGGGCATCTTAGGATAGCCAAAGAGGAGCTACAAGAGCTAGAGGTAGATCAGCACAATCTAAACAATAAAGTAGCCAAAGAAGATCTATAATAACTTGAACATCAAGGATCAGATTTCAATGTTCTCAAAGAAGAGATAAAAATTCAAGATTCAAGGGTGGATGTATAAGGACAACTAAGAAAACTTGCAATAGATCAGCTTTACAACCAAAAGTTCAAGAATTTTTTATATTACCATTGGGTGCAAAATTCTATAATTCAAAGATATAATCTAGGTAGTCATAAAGAGGTAGATTTTATCTAGTTCCAAGAAATTGTAGTTTTTTGTACCACTTGTACAAAAATAATAGACCAAAATTTAATTTGGGACGATTTTGAACAATTTATGCATTGATAACTTCTTCCCAACAACTAAAAGCATATGCATTTCAAACATACCCTGACTTGTCATATTTCCTTGAGAGCTGGGCAAAATATAAAAAATTCAAATTTTGTATTTCTTGTATGGCCAAATAACATACCCCCAACATGTTGGAGGTTGGGATAAGGGGGATCTAGATCATGATGATTAATGTGCTTCGTAGGAGGTGTAATGGACTGCAAGACTAGCCAAGCCAAGACAAGGAAAATTTCCCACCATCTTTTAGACATGAACCAACAAGAAAATAAATAAGAATTAATAGATACAATCTTCTAATCACTAAAAGCAAATGGACCAATGAAGCATTGGAGGAGGCCATGGACGTAATTGAAAAGGGGACAATTTTATTAAGGAAGGTAAGTAAGCACTAGAACATACTTCTTACTTCATTACCTAATCATTTGTATAGGAAACAAAATCTAGGAAACTTGGACGAGTAGGCATGCTAACAATAGAAAAAGATCAAGTTGTGGTTGCTTGGGTTTTGTCTATGTAAGAAGTTGGGTTGTCAATCAACTTACAATAGTTAAAAATGAAAGTGGCAAAACTGATTCAAACAAGGCAACACCTTTTCGAGGAGGGGTACTAGGGACCTTTTGGTGGTACTAGTTCAAGATGAGACATCCTAAGCTCAACAATTGTTAAGTTGAGGGACTAGATATTAATCGAGCACAAGGGTTGACAATTCAATCTTGCCAAAACTTTCTACCATAACTTACAATCCATTTATGACAAGCACAAGTATGTTGTAAACCATATCCAGAATTTTGATGAAACATACATATAAGCAAGAAAATAATCAAAAGCAAGGGTTTTTGCAAAATGAAGTTCACATTAGGTGTACAACATTATCCTGAAACCCAAAAAATGGATGATTATTAATTATGTAGTTAATGCAACATGAACAACACATTCATGGTTTTACATATTTAAAGGGGAGAGGATATGTGATGATTACATACAATTTTGTAAATTAAGAATTTGTATGGCTATGCAATCAAAAGCATGGATTACTATCTTCTTTTTCAAAGAGTTTCTGTCTTTTTTCAAAAGATTTATACTAAGTGGAATATCCCCAACAAATAAACATTTGTTCATTTTGGATGGGCATGGATCCCATGTCACCCTTGAGGCAATTGAACAAGTTAAAAAATTTGGGTTGGATATGATTATTCTATCTTCACATACATCTCGTGCACTTTAGCCCTTGGATGTGGTTTGTTTCAAGCCTTTCAAGATTGTTTTCAAAAAGGAAAGAGACACATTTGGAATTACATAGAACCACATAAGATAACATTGGTAGGGTGGGTAGACAAAACATGAGACCTAACATTTACATGAAAAATATATCATGTCAAAGTTCAAAGGTATAGGGATTTGGCCACTTAACCTTAGGGCCATAGTGTAAAAAACTATTACTAGGGTGGAATAACTAAAAGAACTATAGCTAAGGATGAATAAGAAGTTAGGAGGAGTAGTTGCTACTAAGGTGGAACAATGAGGAGTAGTTGCTGCTATTGGGGTGGAATAATTATGAAAAACATTTAGGGTGGAACAACTAGGTAGAATAGTAGCTACTACTATTGATGATGAACAAAAAGTTAGGAAAAATAGTATATGTGAAAGATTTGAAACAAGGAGAGGATGAAACAAGAGCATGTTGAAAAGCAGTAGTTGTGAGAGGTTTGAACTAGGGAGAAAAGATGAATAAAAACATGATGAAAAATAGTGGCTTCGAGAGGTTCAAACTAGGGAAAAAGGATGCACATAAACATCATGGAGAGTTGAGGAATAACAGCAATGGGGGAACAAGAATAGTAGGAGGGCCATAAGTTGAAGAGTAGTAATAATGTAGGAAGCCATTATGTATGAGGGCCATGAGTTGAGGAAACAAGGAGTTCAAACTAAGGAGGTTCAAGCTTTTTTGAAAATTAGCTAGAAGGTCATGAGGTCACTAACAATGGAGCAAGAATATGAGCTGCCACAAGCTAGAAACAACAATGGAGTAAGAACATCAATTTCTACTTCAAGAATTGAGGATGCTTAATAAGAAGCTTGAACCAAATGCTTAGCAAGAAATTCAAACTAGAAAGCTTTGAACTTTTTTGAAGACCATGAGAAAGGTCACAAGATCATTGCAATGGAGCAAAAAATGAGTTGCCACAAGTTGCCAATGGCAATGGTGTAAAAATAGTAATTATTGTTACAAAAGTTAAGGAGCAACAAGAAGTCAAACCAAGGAGGTTCAAGTTCCTTTAAATCTTAAAGGCAATCATTAGTTCACTAGTAATCTAGAATAACTACAAGTTAGCATGCACGAGAAAGAGAAAAAAATGCACAAAATGAGGAGCAAAAATTACTATTTATAACTAGCAAAAGACCTTATTCTTGATTGAACAAGGGGTCACATTAATGCCAACACTTACATAATGCACACACAAACAACAATAATCTAGACTGACGCCCTCCCAATTCCTCAAAGGAATCAAATATGAGTCCAAGTAAAAGACAATGGGAGAAGGAAGAGTTGGGGCACTCTCCCTAGCTCACAACACTTTGAGGGGTAGAGGGGCGTGTTGGAGCTCTAGGATGGGAGTAGGAAGTGTTGACAAGCTTCATTCACTCACACGGGCCTGCACACAACCCACACAAAGTGGTTAGTGCATAGTTGGAGCACCCTTGGTGCTAGGATAAGCCACAGGCAACACAGACACATTAGACTCACCACGGCCCGAACTTGGGGGAAGCCACCACCTTCCTCCTTATAATATATTTTGTGGCTGGCCACGGAGGCTACATCCAAATGGTTTTTTTCTCCCAAGACTCCCGAGTGGGAGTCTCGAAATTGCGCCAAATGGAATTCCCGCAACTTTGGAGCCCTATAACTTTACGAGTAGACCTCGAATCATGATGCAGTCTAAAACAAAGTTATAGCTTTTATTAAGAGCTTTTCAACGGTATGTCGCACACCCTCTGCAGCCCAGTAATCGGGTCGATTCTCAACTTTTTGTGGTCAGCAATCAAACTAGTAGTTTGATTCTCAACCTTTCTTTTGGCCATAACTTGTGTTTCAGATGTCCAAATGAGCAATGCGAACCCATTTTAGACATTTGCGTTCCAAGAGCTTTCCAATGATATAAAGAACGTCACAAGCCATTGAGTTTTGACCCCTGAAATTGTTTTTTGAAGTTTCGGGAGTCCACTGGGAGTCCATTTCCCAAAGTGAGAGTTGCCTTGGGAGTGTGAGGGTTCACTCCCTCATACTCCCTCACACTTTCTTACACTCCCGGGAGTATGTGAAATGACTCCCAGGCTTTTTCTTGGCCCACACCCTTAGGACCTCTTTGCCTTGATCTTCAGACTTCTTATTGTATTGACTCTCGAGCTTCCTCTTGTTTTGACTCCTAGGCTTCCTCTTGGCCCGTAACCTTGTAACCCCTTTGCCTTGGTCACGAGCCCAAAGCTAGGGTTGTGACATAGACCTTGATGTGCACCAACACCTCACACACAACATGGAGTTAAAACATCTAGGAACTTGATCTGTACCCTCAACACACTTTAGGAACACTAAAAAACAACCCATGAGCTATGACCACAAGAACTTCATGATAAGAAACTGCCATAGTTGCATGAGCTTCACGCACTAAAAAGAAATTGGATAGGTTAGTGGGAAACAAGTCTATGGGAATCTAACCTGCGTGTGGAGAGGAGAGGGAAGGGGAGGGGGTGGGGGGTTTTAGAGCAATGCTGCATGGGAGAACAACAACTTCCTTAGGGTTTAACAAACCTTTAGGGTTTGATAACCAAACAATGTTTTACCCTCTTTAAGGTCATGATTTTAACCCTTGAATCAAAGTGCTTGGTTTTTTTAAGGAACATGATTAGTTTGAGCTTGAAATTGTTTGATGATAGGGTGGATTTGTGACATGTGTCAGTGCAAGGATGTATGTTGATAAGATTTGCATTGCTTGAACATATCTAGGAAAAATGTTTGGTGACTCTTTTTTTTTTTTGTTGAGATAATGAGACTGAGAACTTCTAGAGGCCATATCTTTTGCATCTCTAGTCCAAATCCAACAATCTAAAGCACAGTAGGTGCGCCCAAAGCTCCTGTACAACTCATCTTTGGACCCCAGAGGCAACCGAGGTCTGCTTAGATCACAAAGTTCCTCTGTGTTTTTAAGTGTGCTATGACTGGCCAATTTACCCTCTACTTTTCAAATGTCATTTTAGTCTCATTTTGATGTCATTCGAGCCAGTCTTTTTTTTATTGGCGAATTTTCGCAAAAATTTGACCTGGAAAATGTGATTTTGACCAATACAAAAAAAATTTCATGGGAAAAATGGTTCAAATTCACCAAATTTCGAAAAGAAAAATTCAAATCGCTCGATTTCTACAAGAAGGTCCAGTAGGTAGCCAAGAATATGGAAGGATCCTGATTTTTTTCTATTTTCATATCTGGCATGTAGCCAGAATTGGCTAAATTAGTTTCTGGAGGTTGCCACCTTGGCTACATCACAAAATCCTTCAAAAAAACCCTGATTCAAGCTCATTTCATTTCATTTCAGTCTGATTAGTAATCCAGTCTCATTTCAGTGCAATTATACCGTCAAGGACAAAGCAACTCTAACCTCTAAACATTTTTACTACTTTCTAGATATGTTATATCAGGAAATGAATTGCTAATTGGAATAAAATTTCTGCATGTTTTGTACCAAGTTACAGCTGTCCTAATTAATTTTCTGAATACTGTCACACTATTTGCATGATATATAATTCATTGAAGATATAAAATAACATACCTTGAAGTAAGATAATTTTAGAAATAAAATTCTTGTTTGCATTGAAGAATAGCTATTTGGATGGTCTTCAAATTTCAAGGTCATTTGTATTTACGGCCAAGCCAAATGAGAGGCAATGAGGGAATATAGGGGTTTCTGATTGGTCTAAACTCTTGAGTGACTACAGCGTGATAGGAAGTGTATGGAGAGGCATTGATTAATTGGAAGAACTTTCAAGGTCCGTGTTAGATATGGGTTTTGGTTTGGAATCCACATGATGGCATTCAAGTTTAATGACATGTTGAGGGAGTGGTAGTGTTTCCCTAGGGCAAGCTGGGAACCATCCTCTAGAAATCCACAAAACTGTGTGTGGTGAAAGCTTCTGAAAAGTGCCAACTCAATGGAATTTATTTATGCTCAAATTTGTCAACAAATTTGGAATATAGTGGACTAGCAGGTTCTATATATTCATAAAGTTTCACAAATAAAACAGGAAAAGGAATCCTTGTACAACTTTGTATTTACAATTGTAGATAAAATTTTAATAAATCCGGTCAAATTTGAATTCTATCAAACTTCAACAGAAAAAGGAGAATGCTTAGGTTTCCTCAACATATGATCAAAGAGAGTAATATGTAATGTAAAAAAACAGGAATATATGTAAATACATAGAACCTCTCTTTAGGCAAGTGAATATGAAATTCTCATATTCAGAAATTTTGAAGATTTAATCATGGGTAAACAAAGCTTGCTGGTGCAAGGATTCGACTACTTGGTGTGTTAAATCTCTTGGTATGTCACCAACAACACCACATCTGGTATGTGCTAAGCTCATTCTCGAAATCTTCATGTCCTCCACATATCATGTTTTAGTGCTGCAACTAGAAATGTACATTTTGATGTGTGGTGAATGCATTCAGACTGTCCAGTTGGGTCTTGCATCCCCTAACTTAATTCTCAAAAAACTTTCTGAACAATCGTTATGGTTTTCTACAAGTATTAATTCGAAGGGACCATGTGGGGACAGAGGTGAAGCTACATTTACAGTCCTTGTAAGGTCTTATGGATCCTCTAATCTAAGCATCAGCACAAATTTAGTACTACTTATTAGGTTCCCCACTATTCTTCATACTGTTTCTTTATGTTACAGTTTTGACACTAGTATTGCTAGATTGGGTCCCATGCAGCTCCAGAAGCTCATCTGAGCTATTCAATGTACTATTGAGCGTGAAACCAATACGTTGGCAGCACACAAGTAAGTGAGGTTCAGGCTTCAATGCCTAGTAGAATCATCAAAACGGACTTCACCTAAATTTCTCAGATTTCTGCTTTGCTTTTCATCCTTGTTGAAGTTGGTTTTATCAGAAAATCAATTACAGTATTTGCCTAGATCAACATTTGTGGATAAGTCAGAAACCACTGTACACTAGTGCAACTCACAATTCAATAATCACATTCTTGCAAAATACAATCTACTAGTATATATTCCAACCTACTTAAGCATTATTCTTACACAATATTGCACACAAACATACGTGATTCTCCAAAATCCTCACATGTACAACACCGAAATACACATTCAAAAATATCTCCCCATCTTACATCAAGTTAAACATCCATCATGGACTTCAATCCAGAGAAATACATCAACACAACAAACATTACTTTTCAAGTATGAATACACTGATCCCACATCATCTCTATCCCTGTCTTTAGACTTGAATAGCTGTGACAACAGTATACCATCTCACATGATTCGAACCCCTGTAACAAAAAGGAAATGAGATAGATCTGATTTACTTCATCCACCTTGACAAATCATGGAACCTGTGATTCATGTGATTAGCAGATGATTCAATGCGACGGTAATCTTGAAGCTTGTTATCTATATTTCAGCAATTGGATACCACCCAGACAGAATTGTTGTTCTTCAGCTTGGCTTACTATGATTCATTTATGTTAATACTAACCTTGCAGTGCTTCTGACCTAAACCAAACAACTAGCCTTTTGGAACTTCATGTCAGATCACTAATTCAGCCTAGTCAGATTCAATCGTTTCACATGGTTTCCTTTAAGACATAACTTTTCACATCTAGCTCTTGAATACAGCACATCCACCCTGCCACAATTAGACTTTCTTGAAACTGACACTGGAATCAAACACAAACTAGCCTTATATAGTTTCTAAATATCTCAATAACATGTCATCTGGTCACAATCTGAGATTACAAAAGCTTCATTGTTCTCAAATTGAAAAGAACATCCAGACAACATTGATTTATTTAAATTGAGCAAGAGGAATCAGTACTCTCCAGCACATCTCAGGGAGATTATCTTGAAATCTTCACATTGGCATGTATCCTAGCACAAAAAATATTCTTCCAGTACCCAACCTTCTACATCTCATTTCCCTTATTTCCCAAGCAGCATTCCCACAAGTATGACAGAACCCAGACCTTCCCAGCTCCCAAAAGTTGTGTCAGATCCCAAAGTACCAATGCCTTGTCCCAGAAATGCTGAATCCCAACAAATCCCTGAACTCCACTACCCTTCTGTCAGCTTTGGACGACAGAGCTCGTAAGCCCCAAATCCTTCATTGCATTACAAAGGGGAGATGGTTTCAAAATTGCTGAAATACCCAATCATCCCAAGAACTGCAATACCCGTAAGATTCCCATACCAGACAGATTCCCACACACCCTAATGCCAATGCTCCTCCAATCTCATATGCTCCTAAGAACTTTCATCATCTTCCTCTTATTGCTCACTAACTACGTCTACCTGGCTGGTCTTCATCCCTCTTTTTCACCAGCGCAGTGGAAGTAATTCAAGGTGAAATCAAGAGTTCAGACAGACAGCTGCAGTAAACATAAAGATTTTGTTTCTACAATTATTCTACACGCCACACCACACTGCTTCTATTCTAATTTCACACAAATCTCCCACACATACATTCTTCTTCTCTCCTGAAAACCTCACAACATCAATACTTAGCTTTTCACAACTGAAGAAGATACTCCACCGCACTCCTCATTGTTAATGTATTTGCATACCAACACCTCGTAACTTGAAGCTTCTAGTGGCCCTCCCCAACAAACCAACAGCTCAGCAGATAAGAAATGAAAGAAGCAGCAACAAGTTCGCCAAGACCCAGCATCACCAAGCTCCACCAGAAAATCTCGCTGAGAGATGTAACTAACAAAACAACAACAGTGCCCTAATTCAAGAATCGCCACCAACCCTCTGCTGTTACACACCAACGTGATCATGCTAATTTCTTGCCATTGCCAACTTTTGCAGAAAGCAGAAAGCAAGGCTTCTTCCCTTTTCACACTGCCTAAGTTTTTCCAACCCTAAATCGCCATCACACCCCCTCTCCAGAACAAAATCCCTTTCAACTGGCCGCCTTGGCTGTGCTTGCTTTGCTAAGAACTCAGGAAGTAGAGGTAGAAGAAGAACCCCCACTTTGACCCTTGCCTCCTTTATATCTGGAATCATCTTGCAACAAATCAAGCCATGGTGGAGCAATATCCTTGCCTTTCTCTGCAATAAATTTTACCCCTGGATATCCATAGCATGCAAAAGCCGCCAAGTCACTCGAACGCCATTTTCTCTTGGTTATATTGATGCGCTTTGAACGGAATTTCACTTGCTCTTGCTTCATGTCAAGTATCGCCTTCTGCATTGCATGAGGTACATCAAGGCCTCCATGCAATGCAGTGTACAAATTCTTCATAAACTCAATGCAGAAACTCCCTCTTACCTCCCACATTGAGAGGATTGTAATCGGCACCCCAGCGAGCATGAAGGCCCTGGCAAAGCCAAGAATCCCTTCTCCTGCAATTCACACCAAAGATCAATGTTACAGGCCAAGCCTCAAACTAGTACATGAAGACTAGCTTGAAGTTTTGACATTTGAGACTGCATGTCTTAATTGTTTCAATAATTAGCACAGTGACTCCCTTTGAATTACCTACTTCAGGAGCACAATATCATATCAACCATAGGATAAAAACTTCAAGCCAGTGGCACTGCTACTTGCTTATTGAGCATTGATTGACTGCATGATTGATGTTAATTAGAAGCCTGTCAGATTTATATTTGAATAGGAGTTTACACTCAACTGTGGTTCAAGTGTCACAACCCTTAATATTGTCATCAACTACGAAGAGCAAGAGGCAAATTGCACATGTTGTAACCATGGCTTATCATCTATTGGTTAGCTAACAAGAAGCAGGAAGCAGCTGGTTCAAATGTTTAATTACCTTGAACTGATCCCAAGGCAGTTTGGCAAGCACTGAGAACAGCAGCACGTGCTGGCAAAGGGCCAGCTCGTCCTATTTCATCTCCTGTCAATCGACTGCTGTCATCACAGCCTAACAAAAGGGAGCCCGAGGGAAACTCTTTTGAAACTTGGCCATGAGCTGCAAAATGGAGCCACGATGCTTTCTGCATGTATTGCTTCACAATAGTTTTCATATTGTCATTAGATCCATCATGACTTGAGTCTGTAATGGAAATTGCAGAGTGACAAAATTCCTGCACAGCCTCAACTTCAGCATGAGCATTATCCAGCGAAGGCCACCCTTCAGGGTACCCAGCCTCCCTTCCGACAAGTAATTCACCTCCATCACCAAAGACCTGCCAAACAATAGTACCACACCATAAAACAAGGTAAATAATTGTTTAAAGCATATATCAATTAGGTCCTATAAACAAAAGCATTGAATTAGACCAAAATCTTGTTGCTCCAAATTTAGCAGATATACCTTATTTTCATATAGCTTCCCACACAGCCTGACGGTAGAAATGGATGGTGCTACAGTGATTGCAAACCTCTCGATGAGAGCCTGCTTGCCATTTGTTAGTGTTGCAAATGGTATAAGACCCATATCCTGTATTTGTTTTGAAACATACAGTGATAAAAAGTATTACTAATCATAACTCTTATAAAATTGGGAGGAATTATACTAGAAATTCGTACTGGTTTGACAATGGTGCAAGGGGAAACCAAAATTGCTGCTAAGAGTAACTGAGGCAAGAGTTACAGGCATAACCTCAGGACATTGTCAACCAAGCTATCATTCTCCTTGTTGCATTAATTTCCAATAGATTCTATATTCAAATGTTCAAAACAATTTGCAAACAAAAAAATTATACCAAAACTCCTAGATGCTCTATGTTCTGTTACTGTTTAGCACTTACAATGAGGAGTTGGAAATCCAAGATAAGTTACAGCCTCCTCGATCACTTAAGCAATGAATATACAACAGCTTTTCAGCTCACAATTTACCAATCACTTACTGGCTTTGTTGAAACTTTCTAATCTGTATCTCTAGTATGATAGATATATGTAATACTTAAAAAGCAACCTCTGACTACCATAATCTTGATGACCACAAAAATGTGGACAAAGGCTGTAACTTACTTATAAACAATAATTCCCTCCTCACGTACACTCAAGAGGATCCCATTAAAGAAGAAAGACTATCATCAGTTACAAATAATCCTTATGAAGGCAAAACATATAGAGCTCCTTCATGCTTGACAATTAAGATGGTTGTTTTATACTTTACCTCATGGGGTATGATTACAAGATTGTAATTGGAAGGAATCCTTTCCAAGTAGTTTTCAACTGGCTCAATCAGTAGATTGTAAAGAATCCTGTAAAGTCTATCAAGTTCTTCCTCTTCATCCTGCATGTGCATCAAGGCATAATCAATTCTGGGAAAGTAAATTGCAAGAGCATATCGCTACAAAGATTGTGAAATATTAACACCAAAGTTAATCTAACGCTAGAAAGGTTCATATGCTTGAAAGAAACATGAGATCATTCTTGAAATTGATCCCTAGTAATTAACATGATCTTATGTTTAACAGCACACACTATTAAACAACACTAATGCTTGTAAACGTCCATCTCAAGCTCTGTGCATCAGTTGTGCCTTCAATGTGTTAGATCATGTATCATGCATTGATGGTGGGTGGTTGCTACAGTGAATAATGGCCATGCATCAATGTCTCAAGAATGTTACAGATTCAAGCTTTCACATCTGTTTTAGCAGGCTTATTTTACCCTGGAATTTACCCCAGAGTTCCATGTGCATTTGAATGGCCCCAAAGGCTCTTCATATGTCTAGAGCATGAACAGTTCAGTTCCTAAGTACATAGGTTCTGCCAATACCTTGATGTCAGTACTAGGTACATTGTCCTTCAGTTTCTTTTGAACTTCTATCACGAATCTCTGGGACTTGGCCACTAAGCCTGTGATGATCTCATTTGTATAGAACCTATTTGCGTTCATGATGGAAATAAGGTCACTGCTAGAAGCACTGGTAGCCTTTACATCCATCACACAGGTTACAAAAGATTAGACAGCAACCAAATCCACCATTTTCTAAAATCAATTGACCTAGATTAGACCTTAGAAGGAGTCAAAGAAATACAATCTATATGCACATATAAGTATCACTCTAGAGAATGTATTCATTGTAATTGAAAGTTTTGTCTTGTTCTAGGACACTAAAGATTTGGAAACATACCCTCTGAGCAAGACCTTTGGTCTCCTCTAGTGCATCTGCTTTGTCATCATCATCAAGCTTTGCTTTTATGTCCACAATGCTAAAATGGACCTGCACTGCATTGGAGACTCCCTCCTCCACATGAGCTAGGTTTTGAGAGCCATCCATCAAGCTCCCATCAGTTGAGTCAGGTTTTGCCATGAACACAATAATGAGAAGTTTTTCTTTATCCAAGATAAAGTATTCCACAAATACCATCTTTGAATCTCGAACAGCATGTCCAATGAAGTTTAGAGCATAGGAATCATCAATGTTGAAGCGAATATGGTCTTTAATTGCATTCCTCCAAGGGGTATCACGGAGTGGGTAATTATCAAGACTCAAGCTTTCCAGCAAAGTTTCGGGGTTATGATCATATGGAAGATTATGAGCATCTGGGAACCAAAGCCCTTTGAATTCACGTTTATCCCCTGGTTGAAGATTCAGACCACCGAATCCTGCGGCTAGATGGAACATTACTGTCCTTGCTCTAGCTCGCTCTGACCATATTAGTGCCTTCAAACCATTGAGTGTTCTGGGTCCAGAATGATTTGATGCACTGGGCATTTGGGATAATGCTGTACCAGCTTGTAAATTTCTGTCCCGTTCAGCTAGCTTAACTTGGACCCACATCATAGCTCTGTAGCCCATTTTTCTAGATTCCCTGAACTTGAGAACAATTTCTTCTGATGCATCTCCAGCCATAAACATATTGCCTAGCATTCTCTCATGAGATCGAAACAATACCTTTAGTATCTCTTCAGCTTCTTCAAGTTCACCTAAGGAAAAGGCATAGAAAGCCAGCTTTAGCCTCATGTTCTCAGATGCAACAGTAAGGACATCGCCATTTTGGGAATCCCATGCTTTTAGACATTTCTGGCATTCTTCAAAAGCCTCCCTAGCACAAGCATCATCTCGATTTGGTGACTCAGGGTTGAACCTCTCCGCACAAATGAAAAAGCTTGCTAGAATTTGAACTGCAAGATCTCCTCTTTTCACTGCTGACTTCAACTCTTCTTCAGCATGCTTCAGATCCCAAATCTCCCCTGAGAGATGATCCCATAGGGGGGATCGAAGAGCCGGGTAGGATTGTATTAGGTTCTGACATGCCTCCAAACACCTCTGCAGATCTTCGTTTGCTTGCCTTTGAGCAAGTATGAAATTGTGTTGCACAAAGTCCGGCAATACAAGTTCTTCGTATATATCGATTAAAGCCAAAAGAAAATTAAATTGAAGATTCACATTTCCAGATTGTTCTGCATAAATTAAACCTTGCTTGAGGGTGGATATTGCCTCAATGTAATGACCAAGGAGCTTTTGAACGCCTCCAAGATGAAGGTTCAATGTAACCTGCTCCATACCATCAGATCCACAGACTTTCAGTATCCTCAATCCATCCTGATAATACTCTACAGCACCAACAAAATCCCCAGATTCCTGGGAAGCCCGTCCAAGTAATTCGATCAAAACTGTCATGTGGCCATATACGAAACCCCAAGGTTCTTCCTTTCCCTCCAGATATTGTAAAGCTTTTGCTGAAAATTTTCTAGACTCGTCTGGCTTGCCATTGTCCAGATAAGTCTTGCTCAGTAAGTAATATCTCTCCACATTCTCTAGCCAAGAAGGATCATCTGGTAAACCGAGCATAAGTTTGAAAAACTTCTCTTGTGCTTCCTTTCCTTGCTTTATTTGCCTTTGTATAAGATAAGCTTCACCAAGCGTCCTCCATGCCTGCGCTGCAAAATATTGGAGATGTTCAGTGTCACCCACTTGCTCTATTATGTGCTTGCACATTTCTACCGATTCTTGGTACCGTGATTGTTCTTGATAAAAGTTTCCCAGTCGAAGTGTGAGCCTGTAGCTCAAAGGAGAACCTCGAACAAACTCCATACTTGGTTCGCTCATAATGTAAGCAAGACATTTCTCCAATTCCTCCGTATAATGCCCTGTTGGAAAATCCCTTCCTTGAGAAACTTGATGACACCAGTGCAAAATTCTGGCAGAGGTTTCTCTGTAGTTATCAATGTCTGATGAATCAATCACTTGCTTCAGAGTGGGAACCCCTGCCATTAGTGTGAATAGAGAAGTTTCTTCCCTATCGCCCTCACTCTCAGTTCCAGTACTCAATTCCATTGTTGTGCCAGCCGAAGTTGGTAACATACTGTTCCTTTCTCCTACATTGTTTGCCGTCTTCCTAGCAGCATGCACGTTCACCGAGTCAAAAGTTCACCTCACCTGCCAAACTTAAAGTACAAACCGTACTGCTCTGACACCATCAAGCTGTTGTCACATGGTCTGCACGTTTGGAAGAATGAAGGGTAAATGAGTGATTTGACCAGCCAATTCATAAAGAAGCTTGCAAGTATTGTCAGCACTAACTGATCAGGGAATGCATGAAATTCTATAGATAGCCTAGGACAAATATGTCCAAGTTGATATGTTTTAGCTACCAATCTCAATAGTAAACCCTGTAATCAGTATTCATTTACTTATTAACTCTGGAGATTAACATCATTACAAATCTTAATTGCCTTACATATTGAATCACAACTTCAACATGTGAAGCAACATTCTTGTTTTGCTCAATGCTGACTGCACCTATGTAACAATTTGTAGTTGGAATGCATACAGAAAAATAAACATTAGTTCTTTCCTCTTGAGATGTACACTTGTCAAGTGGATATTAGGTCAATGTTTTACATTTGCTTGAGTTTTTCCATGCAAAACACATTGTTATTGTACCAGGTGACTTGTACAGAGGACTATAGTATACATAGCTATTGAAAAGCACTTCCACAAAATTGTCATTACCATCCTTTTACAACAAGACCACACCCTCATAATGCATCACCCTCACTCAAAGACACCATAGGATATACCTCAGGTACGAAAATGCTTGCAAGCCTTTCTATGCTAAAAAAGTACTATTGTTTACTTTCGTTTCATAAATCAATAGAACAACGTAGGAAATGGGGAGAGAGTTCAGAAGATCGACATTAGAGTCACACAGAGACAAACTATGTCAATGCCATTTTTCATGAAATTACGGAAATTCCGAACCAACTTACTTCTTGTTGATAACTAGTGTGTAACTCCGGTGTCCAGGCAATCCAATGACATAAATCACCGTAAAAGAGTCAGCCGAGACATTCCAGGAAAAATATTCCTGGAAAGGCAGCAAACTGAACAGCTTGCCCTACCGATATCTGTTCCTTTATAAACCCAACTTTCTGGCTTACGAGATATGTCAAGGCATCACAGGAATAACAGCAATACCATAACTAGAATTGATAAGAGATGTTGGTTACATACCGACTGTGAGAGCCACGATCCCTAGCTTGCTCTACCGATCCGCACCTTGCAATGAACGTTCGTCCCTAGCCGTGAGTATGACCGACCTTGTCAAGCGTGAGTAAGTAACGTGTTCTTCGGCACCAACACCAGCATAGTCAAAACCTGAAAGCTTTTCGTTAACTTTCATATGCCGACAAATGTGCCAATAAATGTGAGATTGGACCAAGTGAACAATTTCAACAGCTTCGTAACAAGAGTTAAACGGTTACAGACTTTTCATTGCTAGATTCTTAGTGCAATGTCAGACGGTTAGATCTGAATTGCTTCATCAGACTTAACGTCAATTGGGTTCTGGCCCGGGCGCTGTTTGACCCACTTAATGACGCTAAAATTCACGATAGCCAGATCTTCGTCAAATTTGCATTTTGAATTTCAAAAATGTCGCAAAATTTCTGATTTTTTTTTTTTTTGATAAAGCAACATAATTTGTCATTACAAACAAAATCCTCGAGTTATGTCAGCCAGAAACTTTACAAGACTAAAAATGACAAGAAGAAAATAAACAAGAAAAATATTCACAAGAAGAAGCAGTACCTGATAAACGGAAAAAAATAAAAAAGAAATTTAAAATTATACAAAAAGGAAGAAGAAACCACATCCTTCTTGGGGGGAAAAAAAAGCAAGAAGAAAAAAAATTAAAAGAATCAATTAAAAAGAAACCAGAGACAAAAAGAAAAACAAGAAAAGAAGAAGAATTTTTAAAATTTTAAAGAGCTTTGGGCAGATGCTAGGCAGCAAGCGCTGAGCAGCAGCCAGCGTACCGACGCGCTACGCGCTGAGCATTGTTCAGCCGTCTCTCGTCTTCTAGTCTTCTGGAAGCTTCTTCTTCTAGATAGCTTCCCCAAACATGCCTGCTGACAGGCGTGACGCTGAAGTAATCTTGAGTTCTGCTTCGGTTCGTAGGGCGTAATCTTTGGCGTCTTCAAGGTCTGAAATTGCTTCCTGAGGCTGTCTGGGACCATTTCTTTGGTTTGTTCATGGTCGTGACTTTTTATGTCTGGGGTCATGTGATATGACATATCTGACTGATTGGGTGTGGTGTGACGGGTACACATGGGTGTGGGCGGAGGATGCAGAGGTATTGTTGAAAGAATTAACTGTTTGATTGAGCCGTAGATCAACTGCTTTCTGAACGAATGTGTTGGGAAGTGCGTAATGTCTTACGTGTTGGGCGCCGATTGTTCCAATCGAGCACTAATTAATGTTTCTCCACTTGATTGTGTCGCACGCATGTGTTGTTTACATCACTAAAGGATTGGGCTGTTCTGGACCAAGGAAATTCCAATAGGCAGAGTTGAACTAGTGGAGGAAGAGTAGGCGCTGAGCGATTTAAGAAGATCAAGGGATACATCACGTGGAGTGTTCGTGACGAAAACCAAATGGATTCAGGTGAGCGAAACGGTGGCCGTGCTAGTGATTTATTCTATAACATCGATATTGAGTAGTTTCATTTATGTAATAAAATTCTGGTTGTTCGTTTCGTATGAAGTAGCGGACGAGCGTTGGTGCGTGGTCTCACCTCGATGCTAACTTCGTGAAAGACAACCTTAGAACTACACTCTCCTACCTTACCATGAATTTTTAACTCGCTTTGTATAAACAGGAGACGTTGCGTTGAACCTAAACAATGGAGACCCAGCAGCAGAGTACTGCGAGCATGCAGTCCGCTACGCAAAAGATCAAGGTTGTGAGGTTGTTCTTGACAAAACTCAAGATCTCGACGGGGAGTTGTTCGAAACCCTTACAAAACATGGATTTAATGTGGTCGAGGCTTTGGATGATGTTACGGTGGTGCTGGCATTGACTACAAATGAAGAAATTTCAATAAAATCTGTGGAAGTTGATGCTGTGCCTTGCCCCTCTGAGGACAACTCTAAGTCGAACTTTAGGGGTGCTGTCAAAGTACCTGAAGTTGGTAAGAACTTGACAACCTCATCATTTTGTTGATGTACTTTTTCCATCAGGGTCTAGGCTTCATACTCCCCAGTTGCAGAACATACACGAGGTCTGGTGGCTGCACTCAATTCTGGTAGTTTTAGCTTGCATAGTGTCCCACTAAGTTGGTGGCACTACGTAATAGGACGTCAGTATGCATGAAGTTCTGAGAAAGATATAACCTTCTAGTCACATTTGAATGCATGATGTGGTGTGCCTCTATTACTCTTATCTGGGTGTAAAGCTCATTCACTGAATGGACAACATTTGGATACTCAATTGCAGATTTTGAATGGTTGAAAGAGGATATTTCTGTGTCATTCCAGGATAATTATCTGATTGACAATCAGGATCAAAAGGTTTTTGGTGATTTTTTTTTCAAAACAGCTCATGGTAGGTATGTATCACTTACCTGCTGCTGTTTCCTTTTAGTACAAACTTCCTTATAGGCTATGAAGGAGCCTGTATGGTTTTGACTTGATTTGTTGTAGCTTCTTTTGATTTATCACACTCCTGTACGACTCTCAACAGAGAAGGTGATACTTGATGGGTGCGCTTAGCACTCATGGAATGTTCCTTTGGTGTCGAGGACTGTTTCAATGACAACGACAAGCGGGGCTTGTTTGTATACATGGTGACTACTACAGCAACACCATCTGGGACTTGGCATCTGCAATGTGACAAATTGATATGCCTCCCCACACCAAAAGCACGTGATTTTACTCATGAAAAAGCATCCACAGTTGGAGTTGGGTCAGGTTTCTCTCATTCAAATCCAGTGAATGTGATGATAAAAAGGCAAGGGAAGAGAGCGGTAACTGCTCGAGAATTTGATTGGAGGCCCTGTAGATTTACCGGCAAGCCAACAAGATCTGTGGCCTGGCCGTGGGAAATGCAGAGCTGGAGAGACGGTAAAAGTTTTAAGCTTGAGAAGCCATCCAGCTTTGCATTTGGAGCTTTGCCTAAGCTGCCAAGTAATTATGACCCAAAGGGATTTGCGCAGGATAGAGATGATTTTGTTGCAGATGCACGCTGGCGAATTCCAAACATGAGTGAAGAAGATTTGGGCAATGTGGAGTGGGACATTGTGATACAGCTGCACTTAGCTTATGTGAAGAAAGGATGGAAAGCGGGCCCACTAAGCTTCTGCCCAAAACCCATAAAGTGTTCGTTTGAGATCAAGTCATCTGTGAAGCTAGGGTTGCCTAACCCTAAGCATTGATGAAGTGATATTCTGTAGACAGCATTATTGAAGCAAGAATGTTAAATACCTCCCGACTTGCTCTACTTGGGTGCTTGACCCTACCCAATTTTTTTGAAGAACCAGCACTCCAGTGGGTCCCATGCAGAGTGGAGAACTCTTGGATCCATGGGGTTCTACTGTGGAAAGGGGGTGCCTTAGTGCAATTTGGGGTCATAGACTCCGATTTTGCAAAAAAAATAAGTATAGGACACTGAAAATGCACAATCAGAATATGGAGGCCTCGCCCATGAATGAAGCTCTGAGACAGCTCATTGGGGGTATTTAGTAACCAGCAAATTGAAGTGGTAAGGCCCAATTCAGATTACCAATTGGCCAAAATAACACAAACCTAATTGGCTAAGAATTTGCTTTTGTCCTTTGTACATTTCAGATTGTTCTCTTGTCTGTCATCCAGTCAGTGGGTGAAGTTTTCACACAAGTGGATGAAATCATGAAAATTCAAAGGGTGGTCACAAATCCCCTCCAGTGGTAAAAGCCTTCTTGGTCAGCTCTACTGTTCTTTGCAACAGTTTTGATGTGATCTCAAGTGGGATTCACCTTGCAGAAGGACCTCATTGAGTGTATTAGATATTTTATCTCTATTCATGGCTAGAGGTGCAATGGTTTGTGAGATGTCAAGTTTCTTCCATCATGTTGGGAGAATTCAGCCAAATATGGTTATAAGCCATGTAACCATATTTGTTCAATTTGTTAGGTTCATCCTTATATATTTCTGGCTACTTACTGGAAACCATGTGTAGAAACCTGGTGACTTTCACTTTTTTTTATTTCACTTCTGGTTATAGAACCTTTAAACAGCAATTCAATTTCAAATTTTTGATTTTTAATTCCGTTTTTTGGGTAAAATTTGGGGTTGTGTTTTGAATCCTGAAGCTGCATTATGAGTCAATGTCTATCTCGGAATTTACAGATGTAGCCAAAATGGCAATCATCCATACAAAACCTATATATCCAAGGGCTTGGGTTTCCCTTTCCAGCTCTCTAGAATTTCATCACTGTAGCAAGGAAATGGATTAGAGTTCACTTGTAGGTAGTAAAGCCACCAAAGTGGCTTACAGTGCTTTTGCGGATATGAAGGCAGTTTACTTCCTGATACTTGTTGGAGGGTTGAAATTGGGTCTAGGGGGTTTGGTTTCCTCTCTTTTGACACTTGTTGCATAGGGAGACCTATGAGGGATAGGGAATAAATGGAATAATATAGGGGAGAAAAGAAGAGGATAATTGTTAAACTTGGTACTTTGAATCCTGAAGCTACATTATGAATCAGCATTGTTTTAAAGGATTCTAGGATATATCCAAAATGGTAGTTTTGTGTACTTCTATGCAGGGAGTGGGGTGTTGATTCTTTTTGCATTGATCCTCCATCAGCATGGTGTGCCTTAATTCCTCCCTTTTCAAGAGGAATGAATTTGTTTCCACTTTTGGGTTTGCATATTTCTATATAAAGCTTGTTATGTGGATTTGTTGAAATTCTATTTGGGGCTTATTGTGGCCTACACAAAGACGAAGAAAACTAAAATCAGATTCTTTACTGTGGTTCCAGCATTTCAGCTCTCTTGGGTCTTGAGGTTGCCAACACTAAAAACCAAAGAAATAAAATAAAAGGAAGCTCCTTGGCTCCTTCTTCCATTGTGCATCTTCTGTCACCCTGTTAAATGATGCAACTCAATTCCAGACAAAACTAGTATCCAAGAGCTGCAATCTTGTGCAAGGAGCGGGAATGGTTGATTTATTCCTCCAACGTTGATAATCATATGATTTGCTTGGATC
>Ga0116227_10005262_pt1 | contig 27465 bp, 24 predicted proteins | sample S1TSphgellanicum_FD_89693 | JGI IMG/M metagenome (GOLD analysis project Ga0116227, IMG submission 89693) | Host-associated microbial communities from peat moss isolated from Minnesota, USA - S1T2_Fb - Sphagnum magellanicum MG | ecosystem: Host-associated > Plants > Peat moss > Unclassified...
ACTAACCTTTCTTTTTATCAACCTATGATATGATTTAAATTTTTTAACACCTTGTTTGGAGCTTGTTTATTTTTTTTTCAAATTCAAACCTTTTTTAATGTTTTTTTTTTTTTTTGGTATCTTACTCAAAAGTAAATGAACACATATTTTCAAGATATTTCAAGAATCTACTTATTGAATTGGACAACAAATCATAGTTTCTTAATGCAACACCTTTGTCTCTTTCAAAATGGACACTCTTATCCCAATCAAAAGTCGGTTTGAAATTGATAAATATTTTAGTTGACAAAGTAACCACCCCCTTCCAAATGTGAATTTGGATTAGTTGATGAAATATCACCTTTGTCCAAGTGGTGGTTAAAGATATCACAATGACTTTCAAATGTATGATGATGATGGATAGGATCTTGCCTCATTTGTGTATGAAAGCAACATGTTTTGCTAGTTGGTAAATTTACTTCATTTGTTCCACTATTATGCTTGCACTATGAACACATTTGAAATGTATGTACAAAACTTCATTTTAGTGATGGGAATTAAAATACAAATTACTAACACATGTGACATGTTTGTTTATGATACCTACATGTTATTTTGTAATTTGAACACATTGGACAAAGTATTATCTTAAATGAAATGGGTGTGATAAGGTTGGTTTTTCTCCAAGCATGGGTGTGAACATGTGGAAGCTTTTACATGTCAAGAGTTAAATTACATTACTTAGTAAAATAAGGTAGTTTAGTTGAGATTTAATAAGACCTTAAATAAAAAGTCCATTGGCTTTTCATATTTTTATTTGTTTCTTGTTTTTGATAGGTTGTTAAGAACATGAAGTGGTACCAACACATCAATCGAGGATGTGTTCAATTGTTTGGACAACTTTTTTTTGAATAAATGGACTTGAATATTTTTGTAAAATTGTTGCTATGATTTGGGTCAAAGCTCATGGTCAAGTACCAATATAATACTTGACCATAAATTGTGACCCAAATATCCAAAATAATTTTTTTCATTACTTATGATTGGTGCAATGTTCCTCCATATTTTTAATTATTAGTTTAGGGACAAATTTCATCAATCATGGATGGTGGCCAACTTTGACACCCCTATGACATTATTTGGGCAAAATATGTTCTTACACAAATGAAGAAGGTAGAAACCTTGCTTGAACATACACTACTATGATCTTTATGGCAATGAAAAAATGTTCCTTCAAACATGCAATACTTGGTTGTGTATAGTTTAAAGTTGACTAAATAAATGGAAAAAATGGACATAATTTCTTAACAAATTACTAGCCACATGAATTGAACATGTATTTTGTTAATGTTGGGCTACAATTATGAATACATACCAAGTAGCACAACACAATAAGATGTCCATTTGATTAACCCAAATTGGCCATTTTAATTATACATATCATTTTAAAGTTCAACTTGATTAAATGTTAGATTCAATAAATAATCAAATGGATCACACTAGTCAAATTGACTAGTTGAAAATTATAATGGTCACTCATGCTTCAACCTCTAATCAACTTGTATCTCATCATTACTTAAGATGAATAAGGTATAGTGAAATTGAATCATTTGAAAAACCGTGATTTATTATAATGTTTGCATGATTTTTGCTACAACATTATTGAATCAACTAAAAGTCATTTCAAAAACATGTTTGTTTGCCTTCATAATGATGTTTACTATGTCAACTCTTTCCTTTGCATCTTTCACATAATGGTGTGCAAATATATTTTCTCACATATTTGAATTGTATTCTAAATTTGTTTTCTTAAATCATGGTGCTTGTTACTAGCCATACTATTAACATCATATAGGATAATTTATTTTTGATACATTTTGTGGCATGTGTTTAGAAGTTAGAAAACAAAAAAAGATTGTTCATACCTTTTTGTTCTCATCATTGTTTTTAGACATTCTTAAGTTTTGAATAGAATTAGGGTTATGAGCTTGTTAGTTTGTTCAAAACATGGCTTCAAGCTTGGACATTTATACTATTTGGAAGGCAACTTAAATGTGGCATGGGTGTGAATGGAGGAAATATGAGACCAAATGCATAGCCCATCAAGCTTTGTGATGCATTTAAGAAGGAATATTTATCAAGTGACACCATACTCTAGCTCACCATGTTGATTTGATTTGTGTGCATACTCTAATCATCGTGACTTTTCATTAATGGATTACCACATGCAAAGTCTATTTGAATGTGACATGACATGATGGACCAAAACATGTTGACTACCATACTCCCTAATTGGATTTGGCATCAAGCTGTCGAATAATTAATTAAAATTTAAAATTTAACTTCGGCACTTGGTTTTTTAATTCTGAAAATTTCAATGGGTAGTGATTATAAATAATAATAAACTCAAGATCTTAAAGGTTATGCGATAGTCTAATGTGCTTAATCCATCTCAACCTTAAGTTGATGCATTATGTGGTTTGTAGTTTAAACTTGACAATTGAAATCTTACTGGTTTTTTGTTTTATTAAAATTTCAACACAAGTAATGAATGAATTTTCAAAAATTCAACAAAACAAAAAGATAATTTAATTTATGCCAAAATCATTTAGGTACAATGATATTGAAACATGGGATGTGGTATGGATTGCTCTTACACAAAAAAATTATGACTTATATCCCAAAGGCCAAAATGATCAATGAAAAAATATTGAGCGCATCCCAAAAATCAGTAATGTAAAATATAAACATGTTAAAAATTTAATTAAAAAATTAAGACAAGTCCAAAACTCAAATTAATCCACATTGATACTAATAAATAACTATCAATACAATATTGTACCTACAAGGCCAATTTGGCACCATACCACCTAATAATATATTAAAATATTATTAAAGTGTCAAATAAGTTCCAGAAGGAGGCATGTTCTTTCTTAGGGTTCATCTTTTGGTTACCCAAAACTTGAGCAACACATGAGCTAGGATGCATAGGAATGGTGAATCACATGAATTTGCAAGGTACATAATACATTCTATCATGACTTTAAAGGACTCTAACTAATGTGAAATTTTTATTATGACACTTCTAATGAAAGTCTTGAGAGGACACCATTTTCAAGACTAGGTAGGTAATAGCCAAGGACACGAAAAGGAAGAGGGGATGATGCATCAATCATATTTGCATAATAATCCTATAAAAAAAACATTGAAAATCGACTTTCAAATGTGAAGTTGGATGTGCATAGTTGTTGGGATTCTGTGAGATTTTCATTTATTATTTTACATTTTGAATTGGAATTCTTGCATACATGTGTTATGCATAAATGTCATCTTTACTTCAATCCAATGTTTTGAATTGTAAGAGGATGTCCAACAACTTAATATTGCTACAATGTTTTTGGGTATTAGAGTTTATATTTGGCTTCAGTAAAAAGAGAGTAGTAAAAAATATAGAAAAAAAGCTTAAATGTTCATAGATTTTCATACTTCGTTTATTGCCTCAAATCTGGACATAAATATTCTTATTGTTGATCACTAGATCAGCTACATCACAAAATAGATAAACATTTAAATAAATAAAAATCACATAATGGGTCTAGCCTTTTAAATGGCATCCATGAGGATGATAAATATTCAACATCAATCTTCTTATTGGTGATCACTAGATCAGCTACATCACAAAAATAGATAAACATTTAAATAAATAAAAATCACATAATGGGTCTAGCCTTTAAATGGCATCCATGTGGATGATAAATATTCAACATAGTGAATTTCAAATGACATTCATAAGGATGATAAATATCAGTTTCTAGCATGTCCGAGTACTCTAATAAACTTTTCAGGCAAATTTTGGGTCGGCCCGGCCCTCTTTTGGATGGTAGCCAAAACCCACTTGGTGGTTAGCCATGGTGAAAGCCCAAGCGGATCCTTCAGTTATGCTGTGGAGACATGTTTCTGTAAGTGGGACTCCACCACCCCCATGACACCCTAGAATGTAGGAATGCCAAACTTTGGCCCATTTTTGAGTTGCGTCCAGAATGTCTCTAGTACAGACTAGAGATAAAGTAAACAAGGATGCAGGGAGAGAGAGCGCTGACGACGCTATGAAAACGCTCCTCCTTGTGCTTCGTTCAGTGTGCTGTGGTATGGGTGGCGATGGCGGAGAGGAGAGGCGGATGCGGACTTGCCTAAGAAGCTAGTCCGCGAGGCCTTTATTAGCAGCTTTGCAGCAGCTATGGTGAGTGTGGATGGGCAAAGCCCATTAGTCCTCCTCCCTCACACAACCAGCAGCAGCAGCAGCAGCAGCAGTGCCGCCTCCTCTCTCTCCGCCGCTCGTGGAACGACAACTCCACCCATGGACGTCATCCGACGTCGTAAAACAGGTTCAGTGGCAGCAGTAGCGCCGGCAGTAATAATGTCGTCGTCTTCTTCTTCAACAACAACAACAACGACAACAACAACAGGAGGATCTCCTGTGCTGAATGGCAAACCTATGCAGCTTCTTACTAGATCCTTATCAGGAAGCACTTTAAACGCCAAAGCACCAGAGTTTGTGCCCAAGAATATTATTACATCCTTGTCCACTTCGCTGCCAGGAGGCTCTGCCCCTCAAGGGTTAGGGTTTGGGTCGCCCCCAACTCCAACGCTGATGATGATGCAAGCTCCTCCCGGCTCTTCCTTACCACCGCTGATTGTTGTTGCTCCTCCACTACAGCAGCAGGCCGTCTCACCTTCCACCGTTGTACTACCTGCGGCATGGCCTCCTGCTGGAGATCTTGTCTCTGCATTTGACGACAATGGAGGAGCTGTGGTCGTAGGGCATGAGCACGATCAAGACGGAGTGCCGTCGCACGGAGCTACGGCTGCTGCTCCTGTTGCTGCTGCTCCTTCCCAAAAGCCGGTTGTCACAGAGGAGCTGAAAGCGAAAATTGTTAAGCAAGTGCGATTTTCTACAGGCGTTTCGGGGTTTTTAGGGTTTGTTTTTAGGGTTTGTTGTGTTTGAGTGTATGAAAGATCTTCTGCCTTGGTCCCACATTAAGAGCTATCTCTTTTTGGTATGTAGGTGGAGTTCTACTTCAGTGATACGAACTTGCCAACGGACAATTATCTCATGAAGTATGTGAAGAAGGATCCTCAAGGATTTGGTGTGTGCCTTTCTGTGTACACCACCCAATACATAACATTGGAATCAGGAAATTTTGTTGGACTTTGTCGTCATGCACTACTACAGCTGAATCATGTGTTGGGTTCTGGCAGTTCCAATTCCTGTGCTGGCATCATTCAGAAAGATCAAAAACCTAGTGAAAAATCATGGGGTCGTGGCAGCAGCACTTCGCAACTCACCACTGCTGGTGAGTTTGTATATAGTTTGTTTGCAGATGTAATACTAGAAACTTCACCACCCAACCCGAGGTGCAGACCAGATTGTGATGTTGTACTCTGAGGGTAGTGCTTCAGGTCTGGACATGGAATAATAATTGTTGTTGCTCCAGCAATGCTAAAAGATGATAATTGAATTTAGTTATGGAGCGGCTTATGGGGGGTGCTTGGGGAGGTACAAACTGTCAGGTGGTTAGTGAAGATGGGAAGAAAGTTCGACGAGTGCATCCTCTACCAGAGGTTGATCTTGAGGAAGTTCAGGTGAATGCCCAGTCCTTTAAAAAAGCTTGAGCACAAACTTTGAGCTCACAGCCCACTTTGTCCTCAAAGGATGATGCTCAAGGATTTCTCTGCCTTGTTTCTCTCTTTTCTTTCTGCATTCCTTTGTCTTCTCCTTCCCTTTTATCCAGCATCATGTCTGAGTCTTCCTATCACTGCTGGTCTTGCAATAAAAACTCAATCATGGTTAATATACGATGTTGACATCCAGCCTCTGCCCAGGGCTGACCAAGTCAGTGGGGTGTTGTGATAGCTGGTCAGTACCACATATTTCTATTGAAGGTCTCTGAAAATGAACATGCTTGTGAGCTGTCCTTGTTGTTAAACCACTCCTTCATTTTATTTTTTGCTTTCTCCTCTGTTCTTAGGTTGTGTCCTCTTTATTCTGTTTCCTTCATCATGAGTACTTGTGGATACTTATGACAGTTGTATCCTTTTTGAACTAGTTCTTCCCTTCTGTGTTTTCCTTCTGCCCTGCTCCTTTGTCATTATCTGGAGTTTTTGGGTGACTTTATGTGAAAGCTTTTCCACCTGATTCTGGTTACCTTCAATCATGAGTATGCAGATTTCTCAATACTCATAAGAGTTTATTGTATCAAGCATTGTCTCTTTGATTTGTTGTTGTGCAGGCCCGCACAGTTGTAGCAGAAAACCTTCCAGCTGACCATTCAATTGAGACCATCGAGCAGTTGTTTGGGAAAGTGGGCAAGTATGTAGTATTACCAATCTCCTTTTGGTGTACAGTATTTTGTATGGGACTTCTGAGTAGCTAGTCATCTGGTTGTGTATTGGCTTTTTGTAGTGTGAAGATGGTGCGAATCTGTCATCCAGAGGCAGCTAATGGAGCAAACCAAACTGCCGCAAAGATATCAAAATCTGAGATTGTCATCAGCAACAAGGTTGGTCTTGCTCATTCCCCCTACTTGAGGACTGAGAGGACCCCACCTAATGGGTACCAATGCAGTAAAGAATATGTGAAAGTCGCAGTTCAACCAGCTAAGGTACTGGTTGGCCAGAAGAGAGTCTTGAGAACAACCAAAAAGGCCTCTAGCTTTGTCAGAGAATGTCAGGGGGTCCTCTTCCTGAATTAAATTGTGTGCCAACTTTCAAATGTTTCTAGGAGACACCCCTGAGGTAGTTTTAAGGGAGGGGATTGTTGGTTGGAAGTTCATGTACAACTCAGAATATTGTCCTTGAATATGTGATGATAAAAGAGGATACAATTTGGTTCAAAGTTGTCATTAGCTGTGTCTTATCATTTGAATAGTGTATCCAGGAGAGTTTACTAGAAGTTTGATAGTTTATGTGTTGCTGATTATAATTGTGTTCTTGTTCCAGCTGCATGCACTTGTGGAGTATGAGACAATTGATCTTGCAGAGAAAGCAGTAGGTATTCTGGTCACTCAATACAGGCATTCTGCTGTACAAACTAGTATCTCTAGATGTTATTATATGCATCTCAACTGTGTTATGCCCACAGGGGTGAGTTCACTTGCTTATCACTGTTTGTTGAAGTTCTTAATGTGCTTGAATATGCAGGTGGCAGAATTGACAGATGAGCATAACTGGCGGAGTGGCCTTCGTGTGCGGTTACTACTAAGACGAACAGTATATGCTCATAATCCTTCTTACACAATTATGCTGATGTTTCCAATCCTAGAGGTCAAGGATCAGTTCATCCACTCAAGGTGTTGCATGGATTTTTTGGCATGATGGTGACCTGCATATGTGTTAGGGTCGAATTGTGAACATGTGAAAAAGGTGTTGTTATGTTGAATTTGCCAGACTTAATATTGTGACATCTTTGCTCATGAATGAATGGATTGTTGGTCTATTAGTTTGTTGTTTCAGCCCATCAAAATTCCATGTTGTGAAAGCTTTGTCTTTTGAAAGATTTGGTGATATTACTTTCCATGGTGGTCAAAGCGTGTGTGTGCACTGCTGGTGTGTTGCAGTTTCAGAGCAAGCATGGCTATCAGCAGGCTCGATGGAAGGTAAGCGGAGAGGCAGCTGAAATTGGGTTAGGAGGAGAGGATGATGATGGGGCTATGGAAAGAGGTGGTGAAGATCATGTGGCACAACATGTGGATCATACTGACGAGGTGTATATCAAATACTCTCTTTAAACTCAGGAGTTGTTGTGTTGTTTTCATTTATCTGTGCAATCCTGCATCCCCTGCCTTTTATGAACGGAAACCTTGTCTGACAGCTGATTGTCCCCTTAAAAAGCAAGTTTGTTTGACCATTATCAGAAGATGATAACTGTCTACTTTGATTAATGTGCTGAAAGTTATTATATCCTACTCTGTATCATAAATACAACTGTTATGGCTTGTAGTGCTGGAGGAAACTGACTGAGATGGGCATTTCTGATTTAGCTTTCTCATATTCAAGGAAATGGTTGGGCCATCAATAGCTTTCTGCTTGATGTAGTTAAATGATGGGACGGTGCTCATGTTTGATCAGGGGAATGAATTTGGTTATGAAAGAGATGGTGGATCAAGGAAAGGAAGAGGGCGTGGACGTGGGAGAGCAGGAGGCAGAGGACGAGGCCAGCCTCATCATCAGCATTCAGGAACACCTCCTCAAACCAGTTTTCCACTGACTTCTGAAGTTGTAGGAAGGCCTCCTCCTGGGCCACGTATGCCAGATGGCACCCGGGGCTTCAATTTTGGTAGGGGCAAACTACCTGCTGTTAAAACTTTTGGACAGTATTCTTCCTCCTGAACATATTTATCATCTGTTTCAAACCAGACATCCCAACTCAGCTGAATTTCCTTTTCAATCAGCATACCAACTGTTCTCTGTGACTGCTACCAGCATGGTCATCTTCTATGAACAAATCAGGGTCTGGACCCTGTACAGGAAAGTTCTCCTGTGATTCAAATTTCTTGTAAAGCATACATCCCAGTAACAACACAACTGAATTGCTCCTTAAATCTTCCTCTACAGTCTGTTGTCACTGGTTGCTCTTGTTCTGTTTGCTGCCTTCATTCATAAGATCAGAGCTGGTGTCCAAGAAAGCTCTCATATCTGTGTTCTTTTAATCCTGAAACTGATGCTGATGCTTGGAACATTGGCAAAGCAAAACAATCACCATTGGATTCTTAGGGCTTTAGACCATATTGCTGACCAGGTACATTAGTAGTACTTTTTTGTATATTGGTAGCTTGGTGACAAACAGGTTTAGTGTCTCTTAAGCACAACTTCTGGAGTGAGAAGTGCAGCCTTCCAAGAGAACCATGGAATGGTTGATCTTTGTCTTCTGGGCAATCTTGAGTTGCAGGCATTTAGGCTTCAGGCTGACATGTGTTTTTGGACACATGTCAGGGTGACTCGTTTACAAGGTTTCTTTTTGTGTTTGCTTATTTTTGTGCTTTGCATTGTTCTTCAAAGGTTTTCCACTTGAATATTTTCCCTTCCTTGATCAACACACTCACAAAGTTGATTCGTTATTTTTTAATTGACCTTAATGGGAGTTTTTTTAATGGTTTTTAAACTAATATAATCTAATGAGTCCTTTTTAAAAAAGTCTTGGCCACTCCCTTTTTAAGTGCATTTGAAACTAATTTGAAAACTTCTTCCCTTGGGATTGTAACATGTGTGCCTTTTTGAAAAGTTAGTTGAAAGCTTTCAAAAAAATATTTCAAAGAGATTGCATGATTACTTTTTTTGTTAACATCATTTTTTATTTACTTTCTAATTTGCATTGTGCGTGCTTGTGATCATATGTCGGACCGAGTGTAAGTGCTTGGTTGATAGTGTGCTTAATTGTCATTTTTTTTCCACCTAGCTTTATATGTTTTTTCCACCATGTTGCAAATTAGGTTGAATTTTTCTCATCTTTTAGTCTAAGGTGTCACACCACATTTGTAGCCAACCTTTGGACCTAATGGGGATCCACCTTCTTTGATGTGTTCATGGTGGGGAAAAGACAACCTTGCATGACGTTGTGTGAAATTCTTTTGTAACTATTACAAAAGGTGTGGGATTCCATGTTTCGCAAAAATAGACCCATGTCCTTCTACCCCTTGCTTTATAGTCTTTACACCATTGAGTTAACATTGTGTTATCAATCAATTGTGTCTGCACATTGATGTTGTCATTGTTGACCCCACTTGAATTTATTTGGTTTCGTGGGTTGTTCTCTCATGGGGTGGTTGCGATAATTGTGGCTCAAGCAAAGGAACGTCTTTATCATAATTGGTTCCAAATAGACATGTTTCTCCCTTTAGCTATAAAGGTTTTTGGGTGTCAATAATATCAAGCAAACCTTTTTTTCATTGATGTGCCAACATGGCATGGGGAGAGAAGGACATTGGCGGCCTTCTTTTAGTTTTGCATGCATTTTATAAACAAAGGGTGTCGGTGGCGTTACATTGTGCGTAGGCAATCTTTATTTTGATATTTGCAGTTGTAGTAAGTGAGGGTTTGTCTAAGCTAGGGATCCTTTTAAGAAGTCCTCCCATTTCTTTAATTGATATGCTTCTCACAACTAGAAGGGGTTTGGGAATGAAATGTTCCCCTTGTGGTCCACTCTCTTAGGTGGTTCATTTGTCTTCTTGGACATGGGTCCTTCCACTTTGTTCCTTGTATTTCCCCCTTTTTTGGGTGCTTTGGTTTTTTTATGATTGGCAAGGTTTCATCAATAAATCCTAAATTGCATTTGCATTCACAATGATGGTACCTTCCACCATATGTTGCTTTTATCATGATCCCATAAATAACTTATTGAAACACAAAGCGATTGTCATTCATGGTCAAATGTTGTTATTAACGATTGTCACTTTGGAAACATTGAATATATATATTTCAACATTGATTCCACTTGGATTGAACTTCAATAACTTTTAACTTTCGAAGGAAAATAAGTGCAAGGAAAAATAAAGGTCCATTCTATTCCAAAAAATATATATTTTGATGGTTATTGGCACATCTACTTTACTTTTCTAAAAACAAGACACGTAATTTTATGTTACATAACCCATTTCTAACCTTGCCTCTTTCCATTCATTTTTCTTGTTCATGTGCACTCATTGCCACCTCTTTTATTACTCTTGTACATTCATTTCCCATTTTAAAATGCAAATGGTGATGGAACACAAGTGCATATTATGTCACAAATTCAATGATTTGCAAGTTGATGAAAACAATAATTTGAATGAGATGTTGCATCAATTTTCATCATGTGAATTTTCATTCAAATTGAAATGATCAACTTTTTAATTGTAGATTTTGGATTAGCACATATCACTATATTTATAACATTAATGGATGTATACACCCCAAAAAAATTTAAGGTTTGCTCAAAAGAAAAGGGAAGCAAACATGGCTAGTTGTCAAATAACATGGGTAAAAAGTAAGTCATCAAATTCACAAAATCTATTGTGGTTTAATTATTTTTTAAATGGAAAAAAAGGTTGGTTAAATAAACTGATTGACTTCATACAACTAAAAAAATATTTTGGACAAAAGGAAAATCATACAATTGAACAACATGTGAGTTTCATTCATAATATCATATTGATATCATAATCATTGACTACTGTGTTTTTTTAAAAACCAAGTTTCATTTGAAGATGTTATTACATTTTCAAATTGAAATTGGCTCATTAAAAAAACGCATTTAAAACTTATACAAGATTTTTAAAAACTTTAATTAAACATGATTTGAAACAATACAAATGCATTTAATTTCTTTAATTGAATATCAAATACATTTTCCTCACAAAAAATTTGAAATTTATAATTATGTTTAGCTCATTGCATAGATATTTAAATTTTTAAAATGGTCATATGTAATGTGATAACCTATTTATATTTCAAGGCATGATGTATTGTGTTAGTTGATGGGATGGTGTGTGGTCAACAAGAGAAGGTTCATATCCCACTTGTGACATTGTTTTTTTGTTGCATATACATGAATATATGTACATTTGGTATATAAATATATACATATTGAGGCTTGTGACTTATATGTGAAAGTCCAATATTTTTGGGACCTTGGTGGTTAGGAAGCTTGTGACCTACCTTATTAATAATTTTTTTATTGATGAAACTATATATCTAAAGTAATTTTGGTATTAAAAAGATTTTAAATGAAATAACTGGAGCATTGAAATGGCAAAGTGGGGCAAAAAAAAGTAAAGTTTGGGTTTCTTCCATACAAGCTTTGCAATTGTTGCTCCTATTTGCGAATGTATATTGTAATGCGATTCCTATGTTGCTAACTTGCTTGGTTTTGTTGGTATTTTCTTACAAGCTCATGGATTTTTCATTTTTTGTTGCAATTTTGTATCCTTGTGAAGTGTGCAATGGAACATTTGTTGGAGAGACTTTTCCAAAAACCTCTTTTACTTTTGTTCCAAAGTTAAAGATAACAAAGGAATTTGTTGTCAACAGAAGGGAATAATGTTTATTTTTGTTATTACTAGTGGTACTCGTGACCTTTGGACACCCGTAGCTATGCCACTCCAACCACCCCGAACACGCAGTGGTCCCGACCGACGTTGTGCGGGTATCAGAACTAGCTGTGTGTACCCTCAGGTTATCAGTCTGGATATTTATTCCCTTACCCAACGTGAGAAAACCCAAAACCCCGGTTCTAACATTTTGAACCTTGGTTCTCGAAAGTTTTGGAAATTTCCGAAAACACGCTCCTCTATATAACCGTCGGTTCTTTCGGTAATGGGGGGGGAGGGGAAGGTTTTTATATCCGCCTCTGGCGCGATGGGAGAGGGATGCGATCCGACCGTCATTCCTACCCTTCGGACGGCTACAATGCTTTGTGGAGACGGTTTGTACACGGAAACCGTGGTGGTCCAACCCCCGTCACATACTGACACCGGTCACCCGCTGTTTCACCGGCCTCTCCCTCCCCCACCCCCCAAAACCCCCGTCAGACAAACTGACGGACGTAGTGAATTAATATATAAAATTGAAGTTTGGAAACATATAGTGTGTTGTTCATTCCTCATATGCAAGGGATTGAATATCTTTTGGATCCAAGTTTTGTGACTCAACTAAAAAAGTCAAATGATTGCTTCATATGAAGGTTGAAAAATCATGTGCATGTATTATCTTGTTGTGACATCACAATTGTAATTATGACAACCTTCATTAGGACATGTATTAATGCACAATCCTTTAAGTAAGCATATCTAATGTGATCTTTAGATATGATTATTAATGAATCTAGTTTGCATCAAGTGGCAAGTTGATGAAGATATGATACCTAATTTGCAAAAATGAGTAGGAACATATCCATGCAATTCCACCATTTGCTAGCATGCAACAAAAATTGCATTTAATTTTGGTTGTGCACATAACTTTGCATGCCTTTATTATGTACCCCTTCTTCCCTCCACTCTATTTTCTCCTCCTCTAAGGTTTTCTCTTCATGATTTGTTTGATTATTCAATAAGAATCAACTTCACCTTTCATAATTTATGTGTGCTTTTGTTTGTTCCAAATGGATCCATTGTCAACCAAGGATTCCTTAATTTGAAATTACGTCTCTTTCTGTGATGTTATGTCATATTTCCAATTTTAGAAGTAAAAGAGTGAAAGTTTAATGCAATGCTTAATCTTTTCAACAACAATTGAGCAATCACTTGACATCACAAATTCATATGTATATGTTTGTGGTTTGAAAAGTAGGGATGGACATATGGAATGGATGGGAAGTTGCAAAAAACAACTTTTTTTGTTGGATTTCACAACATTTTTGTTTATGTAAGAGTACCATTTTACTTGTTTTGATTTTTTCCTCATTGATATATCTTGGTTTTTCCTTTCAATGTTTGAATGTTAATTTTTTGAATGGAGATGATGTGTTAATAGGAAAATTGACAAGTGCCAATAAAAAGTGTAATGTGGGGTCCCTTTTTACTCATTACATTGGAAGGTAATAAATTAAATCAAATAAGCACCACAATTAGAAAGGAATGGTTGCATTTCTTTTTACAACTACTAAGGTAGACTAGCCCGTCATTAATCGATTGGCTATGACCAAACATTTATTTATATCTTCATCATATGTGCTTCATTTTGAGTGTTTTAAAGTGTTATGGGAATTCTACGTCAAGCTCTAGAAATCATCTCTGAAGTGCAAAAGAAAAGGATTAATGAAAAAATAACAAGAAAAATAAGCTTACAAAACCTTTTTTTTTTTCCTTCTTTTTGGACCCCTCCTAATTTCAAACCTCGTAACTTTTTTATTTTTAATCCATTTTAAACGATTTAAAATGTTATAGGAAGACCACCTAAAGTTCTACAAATCATCTTTGAACTCTAATAACAACATAACAAGAACTTTTTGGGTGTTTGAGAACTAGTTTTGTAATGTTTGGTGGTTTGTTTTTTTGAATTATTGACCCTTCTACTTTAGGGGGCTAGAGTTTTCTCATTTCTAATATGTTTTCAACAATTGTTACTGTGTTGGATACGTTAAGAGGAGGGGTTCAAGTTTTTTTTGGACACTAGAAACAATGGAGCCCTCCCCTTGGTTCTAGCCTTCCTTAAACACTTAAGTGTTTGGTCACCAGATGGTTTACTTTAATGTGGATACATTGTTGTGTCATGTTGCCACTCATGAATATTTCATTAACTAAATTGGAAGGTCCATTCCATGTCCTTTTATGTTTTACTTCCTTTTTTTATGGATATGGTTATTTTCTATATTGAATGTGGATGTTTGTAACACCCCATTAACAAATGAAAGTTTATAAAGAAGCATAAAGAGATCCTCAATATTGGAATGACATTTTATGAGTTTGATTCATATTTAACAATTGTTTTAATGGGAGTTAAATGAATGTGGGAAATCTTTTTTGATATTTGAAAAATTGTGAAGGAAAATATTGGATCTTTGTTGAAATGAAATTTTCAATACAAAGACTTTAAAGGTACATCCTTTGTCATATTATAGAATATTGAATTAAATTGAATACCAACAGACCATTAGCACATCAAATTTGATAACGCAAATCCAAATTATGCAATTATGTTAAACAAAATTTGGACATACTTTTGGTTGTAAGGTTTATAACACAAATCAACTAATAGTCAATGTCACAACCCCACTTTGAAGGAATTGTGAGGTCGCCACTCACACTCCCAAAAATGGGACTTGGGAGTCCTCCGGGACTCCCAAAAATTTAGAACTCAATTGCAAGGGTCAAGACACCTTGCATTGAGGTGTTATTTATACCGTTGGAAAGGTCTTGAAGTGTAAATATCCAAAATGGCCTCGTGTGAGCCATTTGGACATATGCAGCACAAGTTATGGTTGAAAGAAAGGTCGGGAGCCAAATTAGCAATTTGACTCCTGACCATTAAAAGTCGGGAATCGACTTGATCCCGACATGTGTAGGTGAAGTGCGACACACTGTTGGAAAGCTCTCAAGGAGAGTTACAAGTTTTCTTTGGACCTCGTCCCAATCAAAGGTCGGAGTGAGAAGTTATGAACGCCCAAAATCCCAGGAGTCCAAACCGAGATAATTTCGAGACTCCACTTTGGGAGTCCCGGGAAAAAGTGCCATTCGGTTGCAAGTGCGACAGAGAGGCGCAGATAATACTATACGGGGGAAAGTGGTGGCTTCCCCCAAGTCCAGGCCGTGGTGAGTCAAGTGAGTCCAGGGTTGCCCATGGCTTGTCCCAACACCGAGAATGTTCCGAATGTGAACTAACCAACTTGTTGGTTAGTTTTGGATGCAAGACCGAATAACTAAATAGTTTGTCCCTCTTCCTAGTCTAATATCAGAGTTTTTAGCACGCCCCTTTTACTCCCTTTAGTGCTGGAAGCTGGGAGTGACACCAAATTCCAACTACTTCCACTATTTAACATAGTTGGACCCCTTTTTGGGTCTAACAAGGAACTTGGGGGTGCGTCAATCAATCAAATAACCTATTAGTCTCCTAAATTATGATAATGTTAAAAAAAAATCTATAAAACTAAAAATATGTGTTGATTTGTGGGAGCTATTTGACGCACCTCCAAGCTCTTTGATGGACTCAGCTACGAGTCTAAGGAAGAAGACAATAGAAGGAAAAGGAGTTGAGGTGCACTCCCTAGTTCATAACACTTCAAGGGTAAAGGGGCGTGCTGGAGCTCCAGAAAAAGATTTGATAAACAAGTCACTTACTCACATGGTCCTACACAAGCCAAACAATAGGTTGGTTAAGGCATAGCTGGAACACCTTTGGTGCACAGACGAACCACAGGCAAACACGGATGAACAAAACTCACCACAACCCGGACGTGGGGGAAGCCACCACATTCCCCCTTATAGTATATTATGTGCTTGGCCATGGGACCAACACCCAAATGTCATTTTGTCCTAAGACTCCCAAGTGGGAGTCCCGAAATTCCCAAAGTTGGGACTCCCGCAACTTTGGAAATTCATAACTTTGTGTGCAGACCTCCAATTGAGGTGAGGTTTAAAACGAAGTTGTAGCCTTCATTGAGAAATTTTCAACGATATGTGTCATGCCACCTGAACGCAAGGAAATTGGGGCAATTCCTAACTTTTAGTGGTTGGGAATCAAATTGTTAATTTGATTCGCGACCTTTCTTTTGGCCATAACTTGTGTTTTAAGTGTCCAAATGGGTCATGCAAGAACATTTTAGACATCTAAGTTCCAAGAGCTTTCCAATGATATAAAGAACTTTTCAATATAATAAGTTTTTACCCTTGCAATTGCCCTCTGAAAATTTGGGAGTCCATTGGGAGTCTAACTCCCAAAGTGGGAATTCATTTGGGAGTGTGGGGGTTCATTCCCTCACACTCTTTTGCATTCCCGAGAGCATGAAATGTGACTCTCGAGCTTCATTATTAGCCCACACCTTTGCAAACCCTTGCCTTGATTGCAAACCCAAGGCTAGGATTACAACACTATTAATAGCCAATAAAAAAGGTCCTTAACCATTTCCTTCCATGCTAAAAGGTTTAAATAATGCAATAGATAAACTTGAACCATATTCTTTTCATGGTGTCATCAAGTCATAATCACTCCAAAAGACCAATTTAAAATTATTTGGGTAACAAAATGGGGTGCTCTTGTCTAGGTGAGATGTTATTTTGACTCAAGAATGTTAATGAAAAATTAACCTAACATTTTAAGATTCCTTACCATGGTCACTTTCAAGCATTTTTTGGACAACTTTAATCTCACAAGTAATCTCTTCACATAATTGAGAAGTGAACATTATGTTTTGAAAATTAGCATTAATTTGGCATTTGCTCAACTTGGGTAATTATATTCTCAAATTAATTTATTTGGAGTGATTTTGGGATGCACAATGTCCAAGTATGGCAAACTACCAAACCGTAAAAAAATTGAAATTACAAATTACACCACTATCCACATGATATCAAAGTTTTCAATGGAATTTGGCTCAAATTTACGAATGTTTTAATTTGTCTTTAATAGGACTAAAATTGCAAAGCTAATGAAGAAAATCAAGGAATTCAAGTTTAAACTTGAATGTGAAATTGCATGGATTTTGATGAAAGAGTGGTAAGTTGATGCAACAACATTGATTCCACCTTCATGGTGTTTGGAATTTCATTTACACATCAATGAATCTAGCCTTCTTGGAGTAATGATAATTTAAAACTAAACAAAAAATGCAATCAATTTATATCTTTAAAAAAAAATACTAATGTAATTAAATAATATATCTTACAATTGAACATTGAAACTATTGTTATGGTGTATGTTTTACACGGATTTTGTAACATGTTTATTTTCAACATACATCACATGGCCTTTCATGAGATCACTTGATAAATCTACTAAGTGACTTTAGATTTCTATAATAGAAAAATTCTAAGTTACTAAATTATGTTGGAATAATAATATAGTATAAAATTTTGCAAGAATTTTGTATTAAATTAAAATCCAACTAAGAAATCCCTATTCAAACTAGACTTTTGTAAAATTTAAAGCTTAGAAAGGTTTTCTTCCAAAATAGGATTCAATAGAAGGTGACTTTTTAAAAAAGATTGCCCAAAATTATCAATCCAATTTTATTGTATAAGTGTTAATGTTGTGAGAAATGATCAAATAGACGAAAAAATAGGAATAATAGTTTAAAAAATAAAGAACAAAATGACAAAATGTTCAAAAGAAAATGTTCTATAAAATATCTCTTGTTTGAATTGAAGGGACTACATAAATTCTCAAAATATATTAAAATGTTCAAAAGTGGTGATCTTCACTATAATGCTCAAGAAATATGTAAAAAAAGATAAAATTTTCTCCAAAAATGAACCTTAAATACTAATTTAAAATTGAGACCGTCCACCTCTAAAGTGTTATTGAAACTCATATTGCCCTTTCAACATGGGGCAATTTTGTCCTAAAACAAGTTATTACACTTCATAATTAGATCACAATCCAAAAACCTTTCTAATTGTTAATATTCAAAACTTCTACAACTCAATATTTAAGTGGTAGTCCAATTATTATTGAATTTTTAGTTCACAAATTCATTTTTTAAACTTTGTACTTAGCTATTAAGATAGATATTTGGTATAGGTAATAGTTTTTTGTACTCATATTTTGGGAATATGATTCATGATAATTTAGACCCAATCATTCCCACTTTTTAATAACCCAATTGTTTCAACTTCCAAACAACATAGAATTGATAGGGGTTCCACATCAAACCATATATGTAATCATATTTACAATCTACTTTTTAACCTTTATATTGGTTATATGATATTAATGAAAACATATAAAATGATAATCCCCTATACACCCATTACAAAATTTAGTGTTTAAAATGTTTCCCTTTACTATGCAAGGGTGACAATTGTAATGACCAATGATTTTTAATAATGCTTCCCCTTAGAGCAAACTTTATAATCCTACAAAATATGCACACATGCATTGGAGGACATTTGTCAATTACTATTGTAACTTGGAAAATAGTATATGCATGTTATCAATGGCCCATTTTCCACAACAACAATATAACTTTTTACCAATTGTGTGATTGTTGTCAACGACCTAGTGATCTTACAAGGGTGCTAGCATGGTAAAGTAGATAGAAAAAATATTATTCTAAATCTAGTTTTATAATGATCCAGTTTTCAACCAAGCTACAAGAAAATAAATTCAAAACCTTTTTATGTTTCATTATGAAACAATTAGACCCTCCATTGCATCTATGGTAGTTGAATACAAAACTTGAAGGGTTTTATTCAAGGTTGGGGTTCCCAACAAAATTGTCTAACAAAAAAATGACAACATACCCAACTATGGGGATTTGTAATATTTTTCTCATTATAATTATAGAAAAATACTATATGCCAACAACTAGAATGATATAATGTTAAATATATCTAAAAGTAGATTAGATAATATAGAAATGTCCATTTGAGTTCTTCAAAATAACTATATCAATTGTCCTAATCACAATTTTTAAAAAGAAATCAAATTGACGTGCTGATAATTGACTTCAATTGCATGACTTCAATTGCAATTGCCTTCAAATTTTTAATGGTTAAACATTTTTTACATTTGTATTTAGGAATATTCAATAAACACATTTGGTTGGATTATAAACCATGCAAGAATTTTAAAGGTTACAAAATTTAGTCAAAAGGGCTACATGGAAAAGGACTATTTATTTTGGTAATTTTGAGTGATTATTTTTATTCATTATGCTTATAAATTGTAACTCCAAATGCAAATCACACGTGAAAGAAATATTGTGAAAAAAAAGAAAACTTATCCATACAAGCTTATTTAAACATTTTTTATATTTTAAATTTTGAACCAAAGTATTGATGCATGACAATGTACACATATGAAAATTAACACCACAATATGAATTATCTTAATTTGAACTATTCATTATTTTTTCACTTAAATTTTTATGTGAAAACCTTATTTTTCAAACTAGTGGAAAAAAGTCTTGGAGTTTTTATTCCTAAAAATGGAACAATAATCTTGAATGAGCACAAAGAACTTTAATATAATACAAATGAGAGAAGCAAGTGTGATTCTAGTTAGTGAATATTGTGTTCAAACATAACTTTTACACTTAAGGCATTTCATGTATTATGGTTATAAGATGCAAAAGCTGAAAATACATAATACATAAGTAAATCACCATTTAAGCCACCATTAACTTGAAAAAAAATCCAATATTCAACTAAATCTTGTAGGGAAAAAGACATATACTTGCATATGTTTTCATCTTTAAGAATATGCATATTATATATGTGGTTATTCAATATCACTATAATAAATTTAAGAATATGCTCATATTGATCGTTGAAATTTAGAAACATTTAAAAATTCAATACATCAAGCTTATTGTATGGTTGGTTAAAACTATCTATTTACCATGTTTTCACCCACTATTACAACAAGTATGGATAAATGAGTGATTACATGATTATCGGCATAACCTATCATGAAATGGGGATTGGATTACATGGGTCCCATTAAAACTTGTTAGATGATACACAAAACAAACATATCATGGTAGCAACAAGTTAGGTTACCAAATGAGTCAAAACTAAAGATATGCAGACTAATATGATTTTGATTGCGACAAAATTCATATATGAAAATATTTTGACTTGGTTCAAATATCCTTTGATGTTATGATAATTGATTGAGGAGTTTCTTCCATCAATGATGTAATCACATTCTTGATTAAATGCTTCCTATTCAAAACTATTGATTCTACATCTTACTACTTATAAAAAAAATACCCGTTGATAAAATTGTTGGCACATTGTTGATTAAATTAACAAATTTCTCCTATACCTTTCTGTATATTAAACAATCTTTAAGGTTACAACTAACACACACCAATTTAGTTGGTATAGGATTATACCCACTTATCCCAACAAAATATTTTTTAGCCTAGCATAAGAAAGGATAGAGATTTTAAAAAAGTTTTTAATGTTAATTGATATAACAAATGATTGTCAATTTTTGGGTAGTTGGTTATAATTAAAAATTTGATCATAATTATCACCAAACATCACCAATTTAAGATGGAACATAAGTAGTGATAGTTTTCATTCCTTTGACATAAAGTGGAGCTCACTAAAGATAATGTGATGAGAAAAAGCATGATTTATTGCAAACGTTGAAGCAAACAATGTGAACTTTTGTGGAAAAGCTGAAAAAGTTTTAAATTGTTAATCCAAATGTTGCAATCATAACCTTGGGCTTGTAACCAAAGGCTTGGGCAAGCAAGGGAACCAAAACAAAAGCAATATCATGACTTGGTATGAGGTAAGGGGGTAAAAACAAAACTCATGCATGCTAAAGTGTGTTAGTCAAAATGGAACATTCCCACGATTCCCAAAGTTCATGTGTCCTATTTTGAATATATTATATTCAAGGAGTCTAGAACATCCATAGCACAATTGGGAAGCACAAATTGTGTTCAAATCAATTAATCTTTACATTGTGTGACTAATAAATCCTTCCACCTTCCATTCACATGTATATGATGTGACCTATAAATGTTAAATCACTAAATGCATAATTTATTGAACATAAAACCCCATTTTTAAGGTTACAAAAATAGGTTTGAGTTTTCCCAAAGTGCACTGCACAACACTAATGTTAATTGTTTATAGCCTTGACAAAGCTATTCAAGGAAAACAACCTATGATCTTGATCTTTTTGTTGGTGTTCCTTCACACCAATCCAAATTTCATGGTTAACAAGGTGCACTTTCAAACCATCATATTCTTTTCTCAAAAAGAAGAATTACTGAGCTCTTCTTGATAAATTGTGCAAAATAACATCATTGTTGTTTCCTAGATCACTTGCAATCTTAACCAATCTACTATTTGTGGCCTTGCAACCCCTCCATAATGTTTATAGATTCAATGCCATGCTTTGGTACCAAACAACCACTTTACAGCTTTCAAACTGACTCTCTCCAAACAATTTGTTAAGATTTATCTTTTTCATTGCTATATTCCCTTAATGTGTCAGTTGATTTACATAACCACAAGCCTACTACTACAAGTCCCATTTACAATACATGCCAACAATCGTCTTCCATTTATATTTTATATCAACATCAACATAAAATGTATACACATAATCTTTCTTTCATTCTCAAAATTTGAGGTGCTTGAGCTCTAACAACAACCAACACCATAGGAACCTTCTCTCAAAACAACTTTCCTTAAGAGCTTGTAGTTATGCATGACACAAAATTGGAACCATTGACTTCCCATTAAGTTACCCCCTCACCCCCCTTTGCCCACCTTCTCCTTGCTTCCAAAAGAAATGACATCACTTGATTCAAGGAAAATCCAAAAAAGGACAATTCTTTATCACTAAGCTCTAATTCCATCTCATTGGATAAGTTCACCACCTACCAATTGCCTTGAAGGTTCCCACAATTACCCTAAAACATTTCTAATTTTCACACAAAATTGGAAAGGATTAACACCAAACACATAGACTACCCGATAGTTCATCCACATACATTTGTGGGAGCGTACTTCTCATTCTATGTAAGCATATCAACCACAAGACTTTGACCATTTGAGATATGATAACTCTAACAATAAAAAAGATAAAAAGAAACATTTATAAGGCAAGCTCTGGCCTCCACCTCTAGTAAAATTCAAAACAATGTCAGAACATAGCTATGGATGGAAGAGCCTCTCAGAACCATTTGACCTTCTATGCTTTTTGAAAGAAAACATGTGTCCCCTTCAATAGTTGTACCAATTGAAAGGGCTGCACAACATTCAATGTAGCATAAAGTGAAGCTCACATCATGAGTTACTACAGAACTCTGGAGTCCCTATTGCTCACCATGTTCTCACAAACCTTAATATCTGAGTGGTCAATCCTCATGCATACTCCTTAGGTGCACAGACCCAAATGGAAGCCAGATGACAAAACCCATGTACTAACTACTTAGTGGATGAGCCAATAACTCACCATTGTGAGCCACACAACGCCATATGTTAAAGCAATCTGTGGATATGAGACTTGCAAGGAAAAAACTGTCTGCAAATTTGTCCCAGTTGTCCAAGACAGTCTTGTGCAGCAAATAAGTCATAGACATCTTCAAGTACTATCTCAAAAGTCATTTTGAAATGTCAAATACAATATGTACATAAATAGCTCCAAAGATACATTTAGGTTACTCCTATAATGCTACAGCCTTTTATTCAGGTACACATCCCATCAGTCTCTCTCTTCGGCAACCTTGCTTTTACACAAAAGCCTCAACAGGGGCTACACAAAGACACCTTTCCCTCTTGAGGCATGTAGATATGTGGCTCTTATGCGAAGAAAAGATTAGACACTGCAATGAATATTTGTCCAACAAATAACACTGCATGAGATCATGTCAACTCTACACACCCCATAATCATCATACTTGTAAAACTAGAGCATATCATCAGTAAAAGGGGAAATTGCTTAATGCTGGTCTGTGTACCTCTATCATGACATCTCATCAGCAGCTTCTGGGTGGTAGTACAACATCTCATTCCACACCCTTTCCCGCAATGCATCCTCCTTCAGATCTTCATCTTCAAAGTCAAATTCAAATGGAACAGGTGCTGAAGGCTCCACACTTGTATCATGGAGCATTGACAAATAAGGGTGCTCCAAAGCTTCATGCACAGTTATTCTCTTTTGGGGATCGAAGACAAGCATCTTGTCTATGAGGTCAATGGCCAATGGATTTGCACGTGGGTAAAGGCGAGCCAAAGAAACCCTTGGGGTGAAGGGCAGTGACCGAATGTAACTCCGTGCCTTTTGACTTTGAATGAAGTGTAGATCACTCTCATCAGGCGATCCAATGATGCTGATAATCAGCTTCAGTTGATGGATGTAGTCCTTCCCTGGGAAAAGGGGCTTTCTTCCCAGAAGTTCAGCAAAAATGCATCCAACTGACCACATGTCAATGGCGCTAGTATATTCATCACAAGAGAGGAGAAGCTCTGGTGCTCGGTACCATCGGGTGACTACGTACTCTGTCATAAACTGCCCTTTGTCACTGCCTGTGCGTGCTAGTCCAAAGTCACAAATTTTTAGGTCACAACTTGCATTAAGCAGCAAATTGCTGGGCTTCAGATCACGGTGAAGCACATTGGCTGAATGCACATATTTGAGTCCACGCAGCAGCTGCACAGTCAGACCCAAAAGTCAGCTTCACAATTGAACCTCAATCACACTTCATGACATCAACATCCAAAACCTCTGCCTGTAGGAAAACTGCTGTCCATATTGACAACATGAATGACCCCAAGGCCCATACTGCACAACATATCATTAACACCATCACTTATGGAAAGCTATGTTGTACTACAAAATCCTAACTCCTCCATTCCAATCCAACACTCTACTGCCACACAACCTAAAGTTCATAAATTTCACTGCTAATCCCTTCTCAATTCAACAGTGTTCAAGCTAGACAACATTTAAACACTGTATGATGCAACAAAGAGGAGATCATTTTTTGCTGGGTCCATAAACATAGAGTGATGTGAGGAATTCGGTCATGAGGACTAAATTTGCACAAATTGGGTTGGCATCGCACTGTGCTCTGCACCAACAGGGATGCAAACTAAGCCATCACTCTACACTGCAATCTTGGAGATTTGACCTCCTTTTTTGGATAAGTTCACAACACCATCTGTGTGTGAGAACAAAAACTCAATGCCTCCTACACAATTTGTTTGGTCATCTTTTGCTCTATCTGGAGCATTCATAGCCTAAGCCTAGAGAGGAACCTGACCTCCTTCACCGCACTTACTTCAAGGTTGGCCTTGTCTCCATTAACATATCAGACCCACTTTCACAAAAGGATTTCAAGAACCCACAAAGGCAAACCCTTTTACAAGGCAGTGAAACTGACAGATTAGGATCCGAATTCAAGCTGATTACTAGAACATAATCAGCTCTAAAACAGCAGTCACTTTCTGAGTAGTGTGCAAGGGTCACTCAGAGTCATATATAAGGAGCTAAGAAACTTGTGCACAGAATCCAAAATGGAGATTTGTTTGGAAAACAAGGAAATAAGAATGGCGGAATGGGATTCTGTTGCACAATTCAACATCAGAGTCCACTTCAAGGTCTTTGGAGAGAAATCCTTCTGCAATAATTCTGGGAGATTCACAAAGGGAAATAAAATCCATGAAAAAGGGAGGAAGAGAGGTAAATGGAGTACAGAGCTCACCAGTTCAGATTACTAAGTTTTAGAGAAGCCTGTATGGGGGACTGACTGTCTGCACAATGGAACTACATCAAAACAGACATGGGATAGAGTGAATGAAGCAAAGGACAAACAGTAGTACCTGGTAGATAAAATATTGGCAGTGATCATCAGTTAGAGTCTGTGAAGAGCGGATGATTTGGTGAAGGTCAGTATCCATAAGTTCATAAACAATGTAGACATCATTGAAGGTGTAGTGACCAACAGGCTTCATGATATCCTTCACTGCGATTATGTTTTCATGAAACAGATGGCGGAGCAATCGGATCTCTCTAAGTGTGCGCCGTGCATCTGTTGTGTTCTCAAACGCATTGGTGATTTTCTTGATTGCAATTTTGTCACCATTATCATTGTTTCTTGCAGAGCATACAACACCGTACGCTCCTTTACCTATTGGCTTTATGGGGATATATTTGGTGTCGATCTCAAACAAGCTTCTCCACAGCATGTAGTGGTGTTTGCCTGGTGGGCATGTGCCTTCTCGTACCTCGACTCTGCTTGCCATTTTTCTTCTTGTAGAGAGGCCCCCAGGTCTTTTGCTTTTACTGCCAACCCTTTCTTTCTTCTTCTTCGTCTTTCTTCTTTGTCAAGAAGAACTCTTTCTCGTTTACAATTCCATTTTCATCTGTGCTCATAGAGCTTCCCTCGTATCACGACCCGTTCCTTCCTCCACCAGAAGATACTGGATTTCACAAACTCCCACCCTTACCTTCACAAGAGCTCAAAACCTGAAACCCTAATTGGACGGCAAAGCTTTGACACTGCAGATCGTACCTCTCTTCTACCATGCCATTCTTCTCAGCCTCAAAATGCCCCCACACCTCCACACCCTCCAAAATCCCTTCCAAAACTTCAGCCGTCGCATGACGACACACTAGCAATGATGTCCTCAAAGCTTCACCTGTGGAAGGAACCCCGAAGTTTATACTACCATCAGAAAGAAAAGAGGGTGGGGGGAAAAAAAAAGCCAAACCGCGGCAGCAGCACGTTTCAAGAGAATCTTACTAATATAGTTTGTTCTTCTGTTGTTCTCAGGACTTCACAGCCCAACAATCCCATTTGCTTTCACCCAAGGCAACCCACCCAAGTTCTCTCTTTCCACCCCCCGCCCCCCAAAAGACACACACGCACACACGCACACACACAGACAAGGACCAAAGGCTCTCTCCTACGCTACCTTCTTAAAAGATTTGATTCAAGCATCAAAAGAAGACAGACAGCGGCTCCTTCCACCGCACGCTTGCCTTCTGTCTGCTCACGATCGTCTGGAATCCTTCTCTTGCTCGTTCTGGCTCGTCTCCCCATGCCATCATCTTAACGTGCTCCTCTCCTCTCCTCTACTCTCGTCTCTCCCCTCTCGTCTCTCCTCTCTCTGCCGGGAGAGAGCAAGGGCAGGTGCAAGCCGCTGCCCGGAAGTTCACCCGAACTTGCTTGCAGCTACCCTATCGCTAGTGCGCTTTAAGACCCGGACTTTGTTCTTTGAGTTAAGGTTAAATTATGTTATCTGGAATCCAGGGGGGGAGATTACATCACCGTAAAAACCTGGTCCGATTCTTTCAGTGTACCTATTTGGAGGTCACATTACAGCGCACAATTCTACCTCCACCAAGAAGTGGGCGCTTTCCAAAAAGCAAAATGCCTGCCTGGTCACATTACAACACACAATTTTACCTCCACCCACTCCTTCAGGGCATTTTTTTGCTTTTCAAAATGCCCACATCTCATTGTTTTTTCCTTGTGATACCCCATCAATAGACGAGCAAGAAGGCTCATCAGGTGCATTACCCAATTTATTACAATGGGCAAGGCTTGTGAGATTGCCTTACCCATTATGTTGGGTAAGGCTAGCTTAGCACCTTACCCAACATGATGAGCAAGGGTGCAACCATTCCATTGCACGACATTAAGGTCTAGGGTGGGAGATTCAACCCCAAAAAAAAAAAAAAACGAAAAGAAAAATTAATGTTCAACAAAGAATTTGGTCATTATTACAAGTGTATGATCATCACCAGAAGATTATGTCATATAATGTGATCAAGAAAAAAAAAAAGGACATAATCCGCCATCCCAGACTTATTGTCATTTTCTAGATCATATTATGTGACGTAATCTTCCAGTGATGATCATACCACTCATAGTAGTGAGCCAAAATCTCCGTTGCATACGATTTTTAAGGTCGTTGAATCTGCCAGCCCAGATGTTAAATTTTGCCACGGAATGATCTGACCCTTGCCCATTATGTTGAGTGTATTGCCTGCCAGTTGGTTTGCCTGGCGTGTTCCCTGACATAACAGGCAGGCAATTGACCATTCCATACTACTACTTTCCTTCCCCTTAGAAAGAAATTTGATATATAACCTCACATCTTTTACAAATTATCCTTTTAAATTTTATTTTTTTAAAAGGGCAGTTTTGCAATTGGGTTTTAATTGCCATTTTCAATTTTAACAATCACTTGCAACTTATAATGTTTTTTAATATCTCAACTCGCATTGAATAAGTTGGAAATATAATTGCAATAAACAAGACATGATGACATACATGGCATGTCACCTATTGACAACTATGTGCAAACTAGGTTGCAATGA
>Ga0116227_10005263_pt1 | contig 27464 bp, 17 predicted proteins | sample S1TSphgellanicum_FD_89693 | JGI IMG/M metagenome (GOLD analysis project Ga0116227, IMG submission 89693) | Host-associated microbial communities from peat moss isolated from Minnesota, USA - S1T2_Fb - Sphagnum magellanicum MG | ecosystem: Host-associated > Plants > Peat moss > Unclassified...
AAAATGTTTTTAAAATAACTTGGATGGTATTAGTTTTCATCAAAATAGATAGGGGGAGATGCAACCCTAGGGGTTTTCTGGCCCCCCCCCCCCCATCATCCCCCAATCTCAAGGTCATACATCAAAGAGATTAGATATTTGAGTGAGATACCAAATCATTAAATTTAACATTTCTCTTCCATAATTTTTGGGAATAATCTTGTTCTATCATTTGGAGCTAAGTTGTGATTATTCACATGACAACTATAAATCTTTTGGATGTATGTTTAAATTGGTTTATGTCACATCCATTTTTTGTGTAGTCTAAATTCCCAATGTACTAGCATTCTCAAAATAAGGGACCTAAGACAAATGAGGTAGTTGAGTTTAATGTTGTGTTTGTGGAATGCAACCCACCCATGGGTTTTATTGGCCCTACTTTCCATAAACAACGATATAATATTAAAATCAATTTACAATAGTGGTCAAAAGACTTTCATCACAAACTTATCAAGTTTTATATGTTTTCACAAATTTTGTGCAAAATTCGATTTTCATAGGTTCTTACAAGAATCGCATGAATTTCATGTTATGGTTAATATAAACAATACTTGTACATATTTAAATATTCAAATAGATGAAACATTGTTTCTGAATAACATACATGAATGTTCATGTTTAATACATAAAAATCACATAGTTTTGTGTAAAATTATGTCACAATAATTGCACAAATTTAGTTAAAATATAATCATACATATTTCACATCAAAACATCACAAGTAAAAATATATATATATTATAAAAAATTGAAAAAACATTATGCTATTTTTACATTTTTGAAGCCCACAATTTTGCTCTAACATATTATTTTATGATTTTTGCACAAATTCTAAAAAATTTCATGATATGGAAGTTTGTGATGTTGACCCATACATTATAAGTTAGATGATTTTTTGAATTTTATTTTTAAATGTTATTAATTTTGTCATGTCATGTAGTCCTTTTATTTTGGATTTTTTTAGGGCAAAATTACCAATCCTAAATGGTACCATTTTTTTCTTTTCTCCTTCCTCCAAAGGTTGGCATTAAGTTCTACTTGATGTTTAAGAAGCGATGTTGTTATGTTGGTAAGTGTTTTGCAACAAACCATTACACAATAAAACATACAACTTGTGCTTTTTCAACAATTGCCAAGAAAGCAAAGATAGTAATAAATTTTCATTTGTGATTTGGTGAGTATGAAATTCAAACTTTTGTTTTGATTTTGGTGTTTTTGTTTTCAATTTATGGTCCAAGTTTGGGTTTGATTCTTTCAATTTGATGGACATAGGATAGATAAATAAACACCTTTTGTAAGATGTGGAATAGCATGTGTTGTTGAACCAAATTATGTAGAAGTCGAGTTTGGATTTTTTTCATGTTCTTTGCCCCTTCCATCCATCTCCACTTTATGAATATGTTTTTTCAAGAAGAAGAAATAGAATAAAGATGACAAAAATTCATGTGTTGCTGAATTTTTTAACTTTTTTTCTACATAATAATAGTGTTTACATCAAAGTGTTAATATAGCAAACATTATTGTGTCTTGGGATGCTTTTGGGGAAAAAAGATGAAGAGTGGAACAAAACAAATTGTTCTAATCATTAGAGTAGCAAGTGGAATAGGTTGGTTCCTCCTCCTAAATGCAATTGGATTAGTTTTTTTAGACTTGTAATGACAACCAAGTGGTTAAGCAAGGAGTCAAACCACGTGTCACAATATTCTTTCTCTTATTTTTCTTGTCACATTTGTAGATTAAAAAAAGGGCATCATCTTCACAAGCTTCTTGTTCTCCTCATCTAATATGACTCAAATTGAAGATTTTGATTTGTGGGTTCGATATTGTGAAAAACTCTCTTTTCCTTTCTTTAATCTTTTGATTTTTTTTCCATTGTCATTTTTTAAAATCAAACTCTAAAATTGGCACTTGCTAAGAAGGGTGTTCGAATTATAGTTGGGCCCATTCACGATTGGGTTACCAAAAAGGAGTGTCTAACTAAAAAGGACTACAAAGGATTTTTGTTTATTTTACATTATTATAATTGTAAGGGATTGTTGTATGGCAATAAATAAAATGATGTCTTCTTAAATTAATAAAAATATTTTTAAATAATTTGGATACTATGTAAAGGTCATTTTGAGTCTTGCAAATTAAAGAAATCAAGTGTTTCAAATACATTTTTTTTAAAGTAATCAAAAGGAAGGCATAAAATCATAAAATTTATTTCAATTTTTTTGTATAACAAAAACATGCCCCCTTCTATGAAAATACATGTTCATTGGATAAACTTGATGAAAAACTAAATCATACAAAAATTTCAAAGTGTTGAAATTTTGAAAGAAAAGGCTACAAGGCAAAGGATTCATTTTTAAAACCATTTGATAAAAAAATTATGTTCAATGAGTTCAAAATGTCTAGCTTTAGATGCATGTCACATGTGCAAGAAATAACCTTGCCAAAAAAACATGTTTGGTTGTCCATTGAAACTCATTTTGGGACTTTCTAGGATTTTCTGCATTTCTAGCATTAAACTAAAATATGCATACACAATTATGTATGAATGTGAAAAATCACCATTAACACATGAATTATCTTATATTGGAATTTTTTTAAAAAATTCACTTAAGTTTGTTTCATGTAAATGTTATGTGTAAAAAGTAGCTCTAAAAAGTCTTTAAGTCTTTTTTTCCTTTTTTGGTACCCCAACCGTGAATGGACCCGGTTGTAGATATTTCAAAAGAACATAGGTATGAAATAGTGTGTTTGGTGGAAAAAGTTCACAAAAACCTTGTAAAGATACCAAAATATTCTTCCACCATGTTTGTTCAATGTGATATCAATAAACTTGGTGTGTCAATGATTTATTGTATGTGTGTTTGGAATTTTATTATTTTGGTCTGATTGATATTCCTCATACATATGTCCATTGCAACCATTGCACACAACATAATGACAACATTTGATATGCATAGTAAACATTGGGACATTTGTATCAACAATGTAGGATTAAAATCTTGAAGTCCTTTCTAAATGACAAGAATGTGGATGGAAAATGGTCATGATGGTAAGTAATAGACATCAACCTCACAACCATATTGATGGCACACACATTAAACTAAGATTTTGATTATCTTCCCATCCTTTTAATTAACATGTTAAAATTCCCATATCATTAATGCAACAAAAAGTAAGTTTGCAAATATTTCATGATTTGATCATCATGTTCTCAATGTACATGTTCAAATACAATCAATGGAAAGACATGGAGGTGTTATTGTGAATGTAACATTGGTTTCAGGCCTCTATCCTTTGATTTCTTAACCCACATACAATATTCCAAAGTAATGTTATTTGGTGAGCATGTGAGCATGAGCACAGGGAATATTCATTAGCATGTTTCATTCACATCATAAGAATATTCCTTGTCAACATGGTCAAAATAATTTCTCACAAATCTGAATATTATGCCATGTCATGATAATATTCAAATATTCCTTGACAAATTTCAAATATTTTGCCATGTTAGCCTAGGTGTCAATACCTAGGTTAAAGTTGAGCAACATTGCTATGGGTCTCGTGCAATAGTTTTTGAAGTCCTAAATTTGGGCTAAGTGGGGTTGACAAAACACTAAAATATTTGTGATTACATGTTATTTCACATAATCTAAAGGGAAGGAGTATTTTGGACAAAGTCGTCCACCCACTTCTTCACATACTTTGCCTTCTTCAAGACACTTGTGATGGATGTTTGCAAGCTAAAGTGTCCATTTTTGGATGTCACTACATCAATTGTTTTGCACCCTCAAGGATTAGACTATGTTTCATATCAAATTTTTTGTTTATTTTATGAAAAGGGACTCATTTATATTATTTTTATACAATTTATTGTGATACAAAACTAAAATCATTTAAAATAAATATTTTTACATCACATGGGGGACTTTTAATCATAGACAAGTTACAATGTCACAATCCTTAATATATTGGAAATGGACTCATTATAATCATGGTTTGTAATAAAATAACACCATTTTCTCTCCAAAATTCAAAATATATATTTGAAATGCACAATGAGGCCTTATTAATCATTTCAATATCATATGAAAGTTTGATGGACTTTTAATGACACTAAAAAACAATGAAAAAGGCAAAGTCCTTCATGTTCACATTTTTTGGAATTCAGATGGAATTTTTCACAAAAATTTAAACTTAGGCTATACTATAGTGACATATGGCATTACTTTTTAGAAAAGATGAATAATTTTATAAATAAAAAGGTTATATTTCTGGCCTATAAAAAATACATTGTGAAAAATCCTAAAATGGATTCCATTGTGGACACAAAAATGTTCCACTCTAGCTTGTAAATGCCCTACACAAGTCATTATACATGGTGACACATAACTCCATTGATAGATCTCACACTCTTACGTTTCATGCCAGAGGTTGCAACATTACATTTAGTTTAAATAAATGTTTGGAAACCAGACAACTGTTGGTAAACATGAAATACAGTGAAAATTCATTGTAAAAAATGTATGGACGAACATTTGCCGTATTCAAAACATCAACAACCTTCTGAATCTAAAGACATTCCTATTATTTCCTCATAAGTGGAAAGGATATACATTGCGTGAACATAAAATGTATGAAATTATAAAAAATGAAAAATAATTACCAAAAAAATTGAAACATTAAATAATGAAGGATAAAAAATTGAAACATATACCCAAAAAATTCCCAATAGAGATAAGGGATAAAGTTGAAGATAATTGTAAGGAAGGTAAAAATATATATTAGTTATTCCAAACACATAACAAGATATACAGTTCTTAAAGTTGGACAACTTTAGTTTGACATTGATTTGTGAATATATATTTTAACTTGAATATATTCTTTTGGAGGAATGTAATTAGTGAAATTAAAAGCAAAATAAATTGTGTAATACCATTTCTACAACTTGTAACCTTTGGCTCACCACTTCAAACATTAAAGCCCATTTTTGAAATCAAACTATATTATTTCCAACTTTAAACTCCTTTACAATTAAAATATAATAATATCAAGTGTTAAATCATGCAAGGAAAAGTCATTAAGTAAATTGAATTCACATGGAATATCAAATGGGTCAAAGAAAGTGGGTTGAACACCGTTAACCAGTTGTTTTAACATAATATATCACAAACTTAACATATCATAATTTAGTAATGGAAATTGTACAGAATTCTTTCATTCATAATTCATATGTTTCGTGCATTAATATCGTGCATCGAAAACACATTTGACACACAGATTTATAATAAAGATGCAAATTTGTGTGACCTTTGTTCATTCATAGGTTCGTACTTCATTCATTAACACATTTATATGTGTGTCAAATGTGTTTTCAACACATGATATTTGTGTGTAAAATATACGAACCTATGAATGAACAAACTTCACACAATTTTCATTATTAATTCATTGCATACTAAACTTGTGATGTATCCCTTAATTCATTTAATGGATTTCATTTGGATCTTCTTTTATGTCACTTGTCACTTACTCCTACAATTGTTGGATGTTGTTCAATTATTGTTTGATGATTGACAACTCTTTTTCAACTCTTGGAGTCACCCATAAATAAGTAGTATTTCATGAATATCAACTTGTCAAACCAAACATCTGATTGGCAACATAGTTACAATAAGATGTTCAAAAAAGAAAAGACATGCCAAAAAAAACAAGTGCAAAACAAAGTGAAGAATGGATGATAAAAAGGAATAGTTGATTTGATATTCAATAAACTAAACATTACCAAAGTGAAAAGGTTTAGGGGAAAAGGAGAAAATAAATTAGAAAATGATAGCACAAGGGAATGAAGAAAAAAAATATGGGACAATTGATTTCGTAAAAAAATGTTGTTGCCAACAACCCTTAGCAATATGATGCAATACACAAGAAATGATTAAAAATGTTTCGGACCCAAAGGATGATGCATATGAAACACTTATGTTTATGTATAATAAGGAGGTAAATCTGACAATAGCTAGTAAGTTGGATGAACAACACATTCCACCATATGCATAAGTTTTTTAAAGGCTTCTTGAAGACACAAAGGAAATGATGTTGGAAACTTTGCCATGTTTTATAAGGACCTTGACGAGGAAGAGTAGATAATGCCTCTAAAAGAAAAAAGGTCTTGTAGTGGGTTTGAAGATGAGATGTTACCATGGATGGAATGCAACTCACCTCAACACATTTACAGAAAAGATAGGTATCATTAAAACTTCAAGTTAATTTCAATCATGTTTATGAAGATATGAAAGTACCTAACACGACAATGTACCACTCTGAATAAAGTTTTGTTGTATTGAACATTAGCGCATTATTTGATTTGAATGTCATTTAATTAAATGTGTGAAATTTGTCGCAAATTAAAGTGATTGAAAATGAAGATTGGACATGTGAAAAAAAATCACTTTTCAATGTTCATTACAAAGGGGTTGCATGTAGGATTAAAATTTTTGCTAACTAACTTGGTTGAAAGATAACATGTTATTCATTTGATTTTTTAGTTATTAGTTATCAATATGTAACTATTTTAAATTTGATTGTCATAATTCCAACACAAATGCTTCTGCATTTCCACAAAACCTTGGTGTAGATATGTAAAGAAAGAGACTATTACATTATGCAATGTAGCTTGCAAGGAAAAATCAAAATTCAAAAGAACACAACTTTACTAATGTTCAATAGTTCATAGTATTACAAAAGACTAAAAATTAATTATCCCAAACCAATGGGCTTATTAATTCTCATTTTGTAAACAAGTGTGTGTAGTTATATTGACTAAAGTGTTAGTCAACACATGTAATTGTTATTTAAAAACATGGATGCAACACATGACTTGTGAACTTTATTCCAATATGACCTTATGGAATGATGTCAAATAGGATTATGTGCAAGACTAAAGATAAATGTTCCATGCTAAAATGTTCATTAAACTTAATGAATGAATTTTTTAAAAGTAAAATGAAATAAATGACCTTGTATGTTCAAAGCTTAGGTGAAATGAAAATATTGATGAAGGAAGTCATATTTGGAAAGATTAAATAAGACTTTTATATGAAAACATAAAGGACTTTTTGCACCATTAGGAGCTCATAATGGTTGTTTTTTTCATCTCCATGTCCCAAAAAAAAAGAAATTGTTTCTAAAAGTAGTGAATGCAAACAAACTCAAGATGAATTTAATTTCCATGCCATGTTCAACGACTTATGCTCATCATGACCTACACCTTCCACCTTTTATACAAAAGGGTTAATTTATCAAATTTTAGATAAAAGGTTGAAGGTGTAGGTTTTTTGTTATTGGGTTTATTCCCATTTTGTTATCAATAAGTTATCAAAAGGTATGCCAAGTTCCAACAATGTGCCTATAAACCTGCTAATAAAACTTCACCTCTCTCCTGATTTAAAATATGGGCCATTCAATGTGACTCCTAAATTGAATAGAATCATTGTGGGTGCACATTTAATTAATTCAAAGATGAATAAATACTTATAATCAGTGATTTTTTTTTTTAATATCATCAATTCCAACTTGCATTACATCTAAATTATTTTCATTGTTATTCCAATGTCCATAATTTCCTATAACTGTGAAAAGGGAGTGAACCTAGAAAGCAAAAATGGATATGCAATTCAACACAACAAACCGAAACATAATCAAAGGTATCTGAACAACAATTCGACCTTGCAATCACAAGATCCACCCCCAAGATCTAAGAAAAGACCAAAAGAAATAAAAAAGCCTAACTCAACATGAAGTCTCATGATCAATGTATTGAGAAACACCAACATCATATTGAGATGAAATATTAAATGAATTAGGTGGTGAAGCCATGGAAGCCATAGCTTATGTCTAAGCCTTAACATATGGATGCAATATGGGCTAGAAGGGTGACTATAGAAGAAGTTGTTATGTGTAAAAAATGGCAATCTCATTGGTTTTGGTGGAAACACAATTCTATCAAAGGAAAAGAAAAAAAATCAATACAAAACTTGAATGTTAAGTAGAAAGAAACAAATCTAATACTACAAGAAAGGAAAACTTATTCACAATCCAAAACAACTTTGTTTGTTTCTTGATAAGGGAATTAATATCAAGGTTGCGCACAAAAACATCATCCTCCTAAAAGACATTGTGTTCATAAAAAGGTTCATATAGCTTATTGAAGACCTCATTGTCACCCTTTCAAGAGCTAAAATGTGGGTACTAAAATTGTGGCATGCCCTCACAATGTGACTTGCAATAAAGACATTGGTTAGAAAGGCATCTTTTATTGAATCAAAACCAAAGGGAAAAATTAAAAACAAGAGATGTAAATACCAATGGATGTAATCAAATCCATAACAAAGGAGTTTGACTTGGAACATGTTTTAATGAAAACTTGAAATGTGACCACATGAAGCTCCTTAATTGCTCATAATGGCATCCTAGTCTTCAACTTGGTGATTGAACTCTTGTTTATCTAGTTGTACAAGACATCCTCATTAGCAATGTTGATTCCTTTCTTAAAAGTATTTTCAAAAAGGGGGCAAAATGAAGACATATTGGAGTTTTTCACAAGAAGAATCACCTTATTCAAGAGGGGTTACAAGGATTTTGAAAGTTGGTTAGAAATTGAACACAACAAAGGATCAATCAAAGGATCAGAACTTGAGGTGGAAATAACCTTGATTAAAGAATCTAGATATTACAAAAGGGAAGAAAGTTGACAACAACCCATTTCATCCAAACACCAAATAAATAATTTTCCAAAAAGAACCAAACCTCTTAAAAATTCAAAGATCATTGAAGTGGAATAATAACACATCTCCATCTTCTACCAAGAATTTGGCAACAAAAATACAAAATCAAGTCTACATAGTTTTACACCTTCAAATTTCATGTTAAAATCCTTAAAGGAATGTCTAAAACCAAGGCAATTGTAAGATTCCCATGCACATCTCCCATAGCAAGGTCAATCTTGTTATTTGAGTTCACATGAGAACATGTTTGAATTTAGAAATCATCATGGATTTAAAATCAATAAGTCATGAAGAAAAAAATCAACTCATATTCAAAAGATTAAAAGGGAATGCAATATTCATTTTGTGGATGAAATTTATCAATTTATATTCAATAGGCTAGAATCTTGTGTCAATTCTAACCAAAACCATAGAAGGCCATTTGAAAATTTAAGGCCTTTTCAAAGTATCCAATCATTACATTAGCTACAAGAATGACTAGATTACACCCAAAGGGTGGGATCCCAATACTAGTGCTAGCCTCTGGAAACTTTAATGAAAGCACAAGTCCATGATTAAATTCTCTCTTGATAGCGATTCCCTCTACATCATCAAAATCAATGTCCTAAGTAGAACAAACCTAAGTTTCAACAAGGGTTGGGGTTGGCTGATCACCCACTTGTTGTGTAAACAAATTTTTCTTGCCTTTTGCATATTTTTTACTTGATAACTTCTTTGCAACCTCAATGTCCAACCCTTTGAAGCTTACTAGTCTTCATGGAATCTTGGTTCATGACTTTCGCATAAAACAACTTCAAAAGTTGGAGTATTAATATCCTAAGGACAATCCAAATATCAACCATAGTTAACCAGATGAAGGGATGACCAATCCTTGAAGATGTCCTTGCAGTACATGGTGTTGTTCCCCTTGGGGTAATGCCAAATAATAAGAATATTGAGAATCTCCCCCAAACCACCAACTAGAAAGAAGATGTGGTAAAAATACCTACAAAAAATTGAAATATTTTTTATAGTCAAAAACCTAAGCACTTGGTCCAAATGTCATATGAAATTTTACATGGATATTTTTAGCATTAAGAATAGGTTTTGAAGTTTTGGATGTGTTGGAGATGGGTGTTGAATTGAAAAGGTTTTGAAAATAGGAAGTTGGAGATGCATTGGAAGATTAAAATAGTTACCTATTAAACATTATTTTAAAAGGTTTTTTTTCCTCCAACCTATTTCTCCCAAGACTTGTTCCTTCATATGCCATCCTTGGACCTAACCTCCTTGAAGAAATAGGTCTCGAAAACAACAAGCCTCCATTCATGGATGTAGTCCACAATGGAAATTAACTCAAAAAATTGAACTAAGAAACTTGGACCAAATAATGTCGCACCATACAACGTGAGTGTCTTCATTTCAAGTTGTAATTACCGGAAACAGACTTTTTAATCTTGGGAACCCAATTGCCAAACTACTCAAAACAAGATTGAAACATCCATTCACAATTTAACTTATCTAATTAATGTTAAAAACTTGTTTTGTGCAACCACTTGTCAAATTGGGGGTCCAAGAATCCCTGCTTTGGGAACTTTTTGGCTTACCTCAACACACCATACTCATTCCATTGTTTGAATTAGTTCAATTTTTGTTCACGGTTCATGAAAGAATAAACAAGCATTTATAAATTTTTTGTGAACATATTGGGCTTGGAATTTTTATCATAATGAGCATATATTTCTTACATGAATTCAAGTCCAAAAGAAGGATCACATATAGGAAGGTGCTTGCAAAATGCAAAATAATGGTACTTCCGCACTTGCTCCATGGCATTCTCCATGAGTTCTTGCATCTTGTGAACCACACATTCTCAATTATTAATAACATTCTCATAATAAAGTTTCATAACCATATCAGCTGCAACAAACAACTCCTTTTGTATAGATTGGATCAAAAAAGTTAACAACTTGAAGGAGATTCTTGCACATGGATATGCACATGGAAATAATGGGAATGGAATGTCTTACCCTATATATATATAAATAATCCTTAGATGTGAGCAAGGGCCAAGTTTTTCGATACTTGTTTATAAACATTGGCATGAAGGACATCCTTGAACTACTTCAAGGGTATGATGTTGACATTCTAGATTTGGAAAACTTCATGTACAAAGTTCGGCTTCACATGATCTAATTCCACTACCTTACAACATAATACATTGTCACATGAACAAAGACAATAATAAAACAAGAAAAAAAAGAATGAAGAAGGTGAATATCATACTTGTTGAGGTCCATCATGGTTGTGAGGAGTTCCACAAGGCAATTGGACATATTCTATAAGATGGAATCCACATATGTGTTAGGCATCCTCACTGTGGGTGCATTTGATGTATGGCATCCATGCCTACAACATGTGATTTCCATCCCAAACAAATAACATGCGCCTTGAAAATCTATGGAGGTTTAGATTTGCCATAAAAAGGATTCAAAGCTTTCATTTTCCCCCTGCTAGTGGACATTCCATGCTTGCTCATGTTCATCATAGTATCTTCTTCTCCTTTCCAATTTGTAGGAAAGAAGTAGACATCCTTGTGCCATTCCATGTACCCCATTTGGAACACTTGTTCTATTTTCAAGGTATCAATCCATTGGCTTTAAGATTGAAATTATAGAAACCAAACTTTCTTTTGAAACAAAATCCAAAAGATATACCTACTAATGCATACGGAAGAAATTGATACATAAGTCAAATTAGATCCATATGTTGTAGCAAGTTATTGTACATCTTATCTAACCAATGTAAACAAAAATGTTATGCAAGAATTACACACCATGCTTGAAAAATGTAAAGTAGAAAAAACAAAAGCTTTTCAACACATTCAATAAATGGGTAATGTTTGTGTTCAACAAATGTTTGCACAATTAGTTGTTTACTCAATACTTTCATTACCACTACACCATGCATCAAAAATCATTCCAATTTATTCATACATCCCCGAAAGATGAAAAAACTTTCATTTTGAAACCTCATCGTGCATGTTGAAGAAATTGTCATTGATTGGCACAAATATACAATGTTTGTCAATGATCAACCAATATATCAATCAACCTACTTCATTATTTCATATTTCATGTATTGAATTTATTGCAAATTATGATATTAAAATCTTAAAGAAATCAAAAAATTAAATGTTGTTCATTGGGTCAGTTTCAATAAGCAGTTCTAATAATCAATATATAATTTTGTTATTATTATTTTCACCTTTTGCAATGATTGAAATGTCACAAAAACGAACATATTCAACTTGGCATGGCCTTTTAAAGCAAATGAAATGTTCATTTAAATTGTTCAAATTAATGAATACATTTGGCATTAACATTATAAAATGTTGATTGGGATAAAATATAGTTTACAACTACCAAATTGGATGTTGAAAACAATGACACATTACTAATGGAAATTTTTCCAAATCGTGAAGAACTTATCGATTTTTCAAAAAGAAACATATACTCCATATCAAATGTCATCAAACCAAATCTCCATTCCATGGAAAATATGACATATCTTTAGAATTTCATGTGAATCCAAAAATAAATAACAACCATTGACTGATTACATTTACTGAAAGATGAAATTCATCCATATTCCATTTTTTCAAGCATGGTTCACCCATTAAATGTAGAGCAACATGTACTTTTGACAACATTTTGTATAAAAAACAAATGAATCCAAATGAACCATTATCTATATTTTTGATTAGTGGTGTGAAAACAAGATTTTTTTTTACTTTAATGGTGGCCTCAAACAAAATAAGGATTTAGATCCATCAAAACAAACAATTTTTAAAATGGCATACACATATATAATATCAGTGGATCAATTTGACACTTGAGATTATCAATTCCATTGAACAAATCAATCACTAACTTTAAACCACTAAATGATGGAAGATGTGATGTTTTAACAAAACAATACACACATGAAAATTATTAGTGTTGGATGAAATATCATTGATTGATAGTTGAATGTTTTCATTTATTGATAAAAGATTATGAATCATTAAACATAAACACAATAACTTTTTTTGGAAATTTAGATGTTCTAATAAATAGTGATTTCCATCAATTGTCACTAATTCGTGATTCATAGGTATTTCAACCAATAGATGATTCACTTAATTCATTGGGTATTTTTTTGGCAAAACAAAATAAAGTGCTACATGAGTTATGTTATGTTATGTGACAACAAAATACACAATTCATTGAAATCTTTAATAAATTTAGAAAAGGTTGTGAAACACAACAACACTATGAAAAAAGGATGTTCTGCAATTAGCATTGCAATTCAATTTTTAAGTTGCAATGAACACTTGCAACTCGCTATATTTCTACACTATGAATGATATTGAACAAGTTTTATGAGTTGCAAAAGTTGCAACTCACTGTATATATGGTGCAACTCATTACAATTTAATTGCAATTTTATCAAAACAACACATTTTCAACTACTATGCAACTCCATTACAACTATAGTCACAATGTCATGTTAATGTTACTAATTTCATCCATCCATTAAAATTTAAAACATGGCATTATGAGGATTTTTGGAACTAAAAATTATTTTCTTTTTCAAATATTGATCTCCATCATCTATTATGGTTGTTAATGATGGTTCAAAATTATGACACATTGCACACTTAAAAAAATTTGCCCTATTAATTGAATTTTGATCAAATAAAATAAAATAAATATTTATTTTAATAGCTAAGTAAGTTGGTACATAGGACCATAAGTAGGTAGGTTGGTAGGTCTTACAACCTAATACATGCTTATCTACCTACTTACTTACATAGGTAAGCAACTACATAAAAAAATACAAAAATAGGTGAATTAAACAGTAGTCATGTAAATATATATTTTTTATTTTATGTTTTGCCTTTAGGGTTCAGCTTTTTTTAGCTCATCCCAAAATGGTAAGTGTATTTTAATGTGAGAACATAGGAAAAAACACCTTCTTTATATATTTTGTGACATGGGATTCAAAAATAAAGTATACAAATTAAATCTTACAATTTTTTCTTAGTTGCAAGTTGAATTGCAATTACAAAAGGATTTTCCAACATGTTTTCTCCTTATTTTTCATTATGTAACTTATACAATTAAATTAATAATTATTTGATAATTATATATATGAATAAATTATTTAGTGTTTAATTATCTGAAATAGTGATTTAAACTACTTTAGTTCAAATAATTAATTATCAAAATATTTTTTCTGATTTTATCTGAAATATTTATCTGAAAATTAAAATTTTGAATAAATTATCTGATAACTAATTATTTTGATCATTTATTTGAATTAATTAACCAATGAGCTAGATCTAAATTAATTGATCCAATTCAAATAATTAGTTAGTTAAAATTCTAGATAATTAGTATCAGATAATTAATTATTTTAATTAAATAATTTTTTTTGAAATAATCTATTTTATTGTTTAGTTAATTATGTCAAATAATTAAATTTTGATTTCAGATAATTTATTATTAAATTATTAATTATCTAAATTCATATAATTATTCATTTATTATCTATTTTCAGATATATATAACTAAAAATTAATTATTTTAATCAAACCAATTTATAATTCATATTAATAGTTAATTATTCAATTTCAGACTATTTAATAATAATTAATAGATTAAATATTATTTATTATTTATTATTTAGTAAATTATTACCAAAAAAAAATTTAAAAACCAATTTGGGTAGAAAATATCAAAGTATAAATAAACATATTTATATGTACATCCAAATTGAATTTTAATTTTTAATATGTATATAGTTTCACATTTAAATTCATTATATGTATTTAGATAATTAGTTTGCTAGTGAATTCAGATAACTAATCATCTAGTTATTATTGATGAGATAATAATTATCTTAATTAATAGTTTTAATTCATTATTAAGTGTCCCCAACTTAGATAAATATTTATTTGATTATTATTTGATGAATAATTATTGTTCCTATGCATCGATATTATTTAGTTTAATTAGCATAAATATTTAGTTATTTATTTTTAAAATATTATATGAATTTTATTTATTTATTCAGATTAATAATCAATTATTTAATATAATTAATCATTTCATAATAATTAAGTATATTATACATAATTGATATTAATTGTCAAATTATTGAAAGAATATTTTTTTTAATAAATATCACATGTGAATTTGTATGCTTATGAAAATATAAATTGTTGTAGAATAGTCACAACATAGTTGAACACCAATAGTTCAATAATGGCACACTAGTGGTTTTACTAGTTGTATCAATGGGAATCATAGTCGAAAACTAGTTACAAATGTATCCCATAATGAGTGGTGAAATTAATACAAACACATGGCATGATTGCATGTATCATACATTAGTTGCAACACAGTTATTACATTAGTGGCACATTTACAACAATTCTAAAATAGTTGGCACATGCAACTATAGTGCAACTCTTCAAAAAATCAAAGATGGTTAACTATGGATGTATGTATGGTGCATACAAATTACAGTATAAAATATTCATTTTCAACTCACTTACAACTATAATACAACTAATTGATGTTTTAACATAATAATTTATTTATTAATTCCATGTATTTCAAGGGGGATAGTTGCATAATAGTTGTAGTATCCAAGGGATAACTACACAATATTTGTATACAAGTTGATTTTTGAGCTCTGGCTGTAGGGTAATGTGATTTTGGCAGACATAATTTCTCATAGTGAAATATTGATATAATTAAAAAATTAGGATTTAAAACTCTATCATCTATTCTAATTTTTTTCATCTCTTTTATATAAATAAAATGACTACTTGAACACAATAAAAAAATATTTGAACCAACAGTAGGTCCAATTTATTATTTACAAGCAAAAGAAATTAGATGTGACTATGTCCACCTAAGTACACATTATCTAAAACAAATCCTTGAGAATTGGTGGATTAGATTATGAACTCCATTTGAAACCAAATATGTTAATTGAATTATGTGCATGTAATTATTGCACCAATGATGGGCTTGTTAATGGTGCCAAAGGATTTTTAAAATTACACCATAATCACATTTAACATTCAGAATTTGGGTATAATTTTGAAACCCATAAATTGGACAGCAACAAGAATGATTAACAAGATCCTATATGAAAATTATCCCACCATTCAAGATAATTGGACACACATCATAGCAAAAGTACAAGAAGTACAAGTTGGTCATAATTTTGATCATTTATTCACATATATAATTTCCAATTCAACCAGTAACAATGCAAACAATACATTGTTCCCAAAGCTTATCAATGGATAATTTAGCATTTGATCCTCATGGTGTATTTCAACATGGTTTAACATACACAACTCTATTTAAAATATATAAAAAAAAAAATCTTTATTTGCTTAATTCACTATAACCAAAAAAATTCAATGTTGGTGTGATGATAAAAGAAAAACTAAAAAAATTTGAAACAAATGCAAAATACAAACTATCTTTACCAATCTTGATTTTTTTGAACTTTTTATCTAATTATTCAATCTTAAAACACTTGATGTTTCAATCAACATTACCATGATCTAATTGTCAACCCTAATTTACAAGCATCACATATATTTTATGCTTTAATCTAACATGAACAAAAAGTATGAAAGTTGAATGCATTGTGGTATTAACAAATCACAAGTTTTCTATTTTGTAATGCTATGATGGACATGGCATTATTATGCTTTACAAGGCAAATAACACATTACATACACATGAAACACATAAAAAAATGGTATTGAAATCATTGTAGTAACTGTCAACATTAAAACAAGAAAAGTAATTCATGTTGTTCTTATTCATAACCACTCCCCTCCCACAACACATATTCAAAGTTTTCTTCAACTATTAAAAGACATTTATGTAAAAGATTCACATCATTACTTGATAATATTCATAGGTGATTTTAATGTGAACATGTTGAAAAACACATCATCAAAACAACTAACAAATTATATGCATCAACGTAAATTTGTTATGACCTTTCTTAAAAACACAACAATTCACAATCCACAATTAGACCATATATGGAGTAATCCCATCTTAATAACATGTCAATCAAGAAGTACATGTAAGCTTATTGAATTGATAATAAACCAATATATTTTACATTCAAACTACCAAACCATGTATCTCACTTTTATTTCCCTAACAAAAAAAACATAAAATATTAAAGATCCACAACTTTGTTTCTTTTAATATATATACCTTGACAATTAATGTAATGAAAGAAAAACAAACATTAATTCGTGCCACATACATAACCCAATTCATTCATTCATTTATTTTTACAAGTGTGGCCACAAGATTATGGGTAGGAAATGAAGCCAAAGAAACATCAATCACACCAACAGTTGATTTTTCTTCTTGCATATAAATCCATATGTATGACAGGGCCATCATGTGAAACACAACTTGTTTATTTATCTATCAAAAGGCACGAGGTGAAGGTCATCATGAACCTAAACATACATAGGTCAATCACAGGGCAAAAAGCAGAGGAAGTGAAGGGATATTACACTTCCTCTTTAAAAATGAGGGATTTTATACCTACAAACCCACTAATAGGTGTAAGATCCCTCCTACTCTTAATGAGGTGGCTCAACATCCCTTCACTTTTCTGGGAGGGATTTTAATGGATACAAGGCCTTGACATTACATATGCTCGAAGTTGTTCAATGCACTCAATACAAGAATACTACTGCAATTCATTTTCCCCCGGTCTGCCCTTTGCCCCATTTTTTTTCACCTTGGCATTTCTAGACATGTTTTGGGTCTGTGTCGCACATGTTTTAGGCATGTTACAGGTGCTAAGGGGTATGTAACAAGACCCTTAGCACATGCTACCTGGCATGTTATGACCCCCTCAGTACCTGTAACATGGGAGGTTATGGGTGCAAAACATGACAAGGTGAAAAAACAGGACAAAGGGCAGACTGAGGAGAATAAGCCATCAAACACCAAACTGGGAATGAAAATTTTAAAATGTGAAATAACTAGGACTCAAAAACCAAATTTTCCAGAAATTTTGGTGGTAAACGGAGTTTCATCCTGTCTTTCCTGAGCACCTCTGCTGCTACTCCATATATTTTCACTGCTCCTACCTGTACAACTACTATAATTACTGTCGTATCTTCTGCATTGAATGCTCAGTTTCAGCATTTCATACTGAGATTTACGAAAAAATTTCCTTACTTTGTGGATACCATTGAAAGAGGGGACAGGGGGTGAAAACATGCCCAAAGACAGGGTGAACACAGGGTGACTTTCCAGAGAACGATAATGCGTTCTCCATTTAGACTAAAAATTTTAGCCAAATACCTTTACTTAGGTGTAACATCCATCCCTCCAACTCTGAAGGAACTGACATAAGGGGATAATCAAACATCCCAGATACATGTTCCATCAAAATACACTATGAAGGAGTTTGAAACAGATTGGTGCATCAATTCACAAATCTGTGATTTTCAGTAACAAACGAACTTCATAATTTAGAAGCCATTTTCTATTCATGTTTACAATATTCAGAATACAAAATAGAAACTGAGAGAGGTAGAGAGAACATTGTTGAGCAAGAGATATGTGCCAAGAGTGGTGAAAGCTATTTTTTCCACCTGAACTCTTGGGAATACCTCACACCACCTGGCTTTTGAAATGACTTTAAGAACAGTTATTGAATGTCAGGCAAATGGCCAGAACAGCAAATACAAAGCAAAACCTATGTAAAGTTTTATGTTCAGATGGGTAAAAGTATTCACACTTTTATAAACATGTTGCATCAGTTAGGAGTTGAAGGTTCCTGGGCTTTGACTTCACAATGGGTTTCGATCTGCTGTTGTTTGCACAATTTATATGCAGCCCTAATTCTCCTGCTCACTCCTTGAATGCTGGGCTGCATTCCATTTCACCTTGTTCCTTGTCATCACATCTGATTGAGCCTGTCTGCCAAAGACTCCAATACTTTTGGGACAATGACAATTGAATAGGCTTGAGAATCTGTTGTATGTACAGTTCCACATCTAGTTTGTTGGCACACTTTATACAAGCAGCAGTTAAAACAGCAACCGTGCTGTGGACACCTGCATATGCCCGTGTGTGGACTTTGATACTGGAGGCGAAGGGACAATTCATCCTGCTAGATGTCAACTGCAGCTGATCTCACCACCACAGAGCGGTGGTACACCATTCAGGATACAGATTCATCGGGTTGGTGTTGTGACACCTTCACCAAAGATAAGACTTGCCACAGTAGAAGTCGCCACTGCAACCTGTGAAGGGAGCCAAACAGGGTTCCCAGAACTGGGACTGTCCTTACCATTTTCCATAGTTTCGTTAGTATTCCTACCGGCTTTGTTCTCCAAAGCTGCTTCCTTCCTTCCCCTGATGGGTCGTGTCACCAAATTCACTATCACTACACCTGTGCGGGCTGCAATCAGAAATCCAAGCAGTGCCAGTGCGGGACGGACTGCCCAGTGCATCTTCTGAATATGCTGATATTTGTTTATCACACCACTAATCTCATTGAGATGGACCACATCTGTCTCTTCTGGGTCTGCCCAGACACCTTTTCCAGTGAAGAGGCGGCCTGGAAACTTAACAAACAGGCCACCATTAGGCAGTACACTTGCAATCCGGCCAGTGTCCCATCCTCCAGTTTCCTGCTGAGGCCAATGGAACCTGGGGGCTACGACTTCCACCTTCAGCCGAACATACTGCCCAAGAAAGAAAGAGGATACCTTTTCAAATTCTACAGGGCTTGCTGTATAAAGTGTTTCGCGTCCAAAGAAGGCAACCTTCAACTTACCTGAATGCTCAACATGGTGCACAATTCCTACCCGTGATGGCATCTGCCCAGGGTTGGCCTCTAGTGACCACCCACTACGAAGTCGAACCCAATCATTTGCAACTAAGCCTCCTGATACATGCTCAAGCTCCACTGGATCCGCTCTCCACGTTTCCTGGGAGCCTCTGAATGTAACCGATATTACACCATCCTGCACTCCAATTTCTGAGACAATTCCTTCACTCTTGTGAAATTCTCCAGGCCAACCAAAGCGGGGTGAGTTAACCCAATCTTTCACTATCACTGAATCTCCTATTTGGAACAAGTCCTTCCATAGATGAAGACAGCTGCTGCTGCAGTGGACCCGCTCCCCTGGCTTATCACAATACTGCACAAGGACACTGTCAGATGCTATTACTGTCTGCACCACCCCAATCCTCGAATATCGTCGACTAGAATTCTCTCGCATGCAGACCCAGTCTCCCACCTTGAAGGGCTCATCAGCACTGCACAACACAGATGCAATCTTAGCCAATATATGCTTGAGATACTTTTCTTTATGATGCACATCCAAGTCAGACAACAAATGACAAGATGTTACACATATCGTCAACCAACTCCCAGTATACTACACAGACATGTCGATTCTTCTGGCAGATTAAAACCTAAGGGGAAGATCTGATAAAATGAAACACTCAGTGGAGAAAACAGCTCTTGGAAATATTTAAAGAAGTCACAGGTTCAGAAATACTCAGGAGTTGAATGGGGCTAGCAAGCTGACAGTGAACGAGCATGTACCTGGAATCTGATAAAACAAGACTCTAAGCAAAAGCCAGCTCTTGAGGTTTCTAATAAAGTCCCAGGTTCCACAATATTCTAGAGTCAAGCAAGGCTAGCAAGCTGACACTGAGCAGGCTATAAAGAGAGATCGATGGAGGGTGAAAAATCTTGAATGGACTGAAGATGATTATTTCATTGGATTGAAGACTATAATGGGAGTAGGAGAGAGATATTACTAAGTGAGTGCACGAAGGATCTCCCCAAATGCTGGACGGTTGCGGTAGTCATACTCAAAGCATGCCTTCAACACTTTATCCACTGCTGGTGGTAGCCCACTTGGAACCATAGGCTTTTGGTGCCTAACAACTACAGCATCAAAAATGTCCTGGGGTGAGACATGATTCCAAGGTTTTTCTCCTGTTATCATTTCAATTATGCTGCAGGCAAATGCCCAACAATCTGTTTCAAAAGAAATTGGGCCTCTCAGATTTGCACTCCACTGCTCTGGAGCCATGTAGTTTGGTGAGCCCACCCAATATGGATGCTCTGAAGATGGTGAGGAAATTCCTCCACACAGCATTGGGATGCCAAACTCTCCAACAACTGCCACATTCTGATTGTCCAGTAGAAAGTTGCAAGGCTTCAGATTTAGTGCCAAAATCCCCCTTGAGTGGAGCTCCATAATGCCAGAAACCAATTGTTGACCATACCTGACCATATCATTGTACAGTAAAAGAAAATCTGAGGATGTGAGAAGATCCTTGTTCCTGCTCATTTGAAAAAAAACAGCTCCTTTCCATTCTGATCTTCCCCACTCAAGTGCATGTCTCGAGCCTCAACATATTCCAAAAGCTAAGCTACAATATCAATATCCCCAATCTTGTATTAATTGTTTCAATTGATTCAGAAGAGGTAATGAGGCAGATTCAAATTCACTCTCCTCCTTAGGAATGTATCTCCGAAATCCTCACCAATGTCTGAACATATAGTTTTAAGGGCCTTTTCAGGCTTGATTATTCCAGAACAAACTCATAGAAGATAAAGCCATGTCAAACAGCTGAGATTAGCAAACCTGATCACCAACTTAAGGAGCAAAGATTGACTACCTTCAACTTCTACCGTTGTTGAGCATCAGATAACCAAAATTTTGTCAAAATGCAAGTAAGGAAAACAGGGAGATCAATCAGATCACCTCAAGACATCTGCAAGTGGAAGCTTATTGCCTGGAAGACGAGCCAACTTGTCGCCCAGAGAACCCTCATAGAACTTCATAATTATGCAAGCCTGTTCCAAGGTCATGTGGTTCTCTTTCCAGATTAGGAATTCAACCAAACACAAGGAAAATATGCAAGAACAGACAAAACTCACATACCGCAACTGAGATGGATGCTAAAAGCTGCAAGATAAGTTGAATTCCAGTTGCTCAACATTCACAAAATGCTAAGATTCCTCACTGACTTCTTGGAATGAAAAAAGCACCAAGGCAGGACAGGACTCAAATCCAAGGGCGATTCCTATACCTCCATGGAACATGTGACCAGACCTAATTGTCCCTTCTCCTTTTAAATATATTACTTAACAGAACTGAAGAGTCTCAGGCTGGAGAAAAACAGGCACACAAATATATCCGTAAAATAGAAGATATGCTGAAACCTACCCTTCCATCTTTGATTGAAATCCCATAAGGCCAGCTTACACCCCTCAAGCCCTGTGCAGTATGAAATACACTCTCAAACTTTCGCAACGAAGAGCGGACTTGCTCCTCAGAGCCAGGAGGTAACATCTTAACTGCAACCTCATGATATTCATTGAAGTCCTCAGTACAGTTATGGATTGTTGCAAGCCAGACATCACCAAAAGGGCCCCTTCCAATCCTGTGCATCAGCTTCAAAATACTGGGGTCAACCCAAGGGTGTGTACGACTAGGCTCTCCTGTCTTCACATTCACTGCAGTTCCAAATCGATCATAATCCTCTGGAAAGAGTTCATCATCGATTGAGCTATCCGGAGACACAGGACCATACTGTTCACCTCCCATTTTTGCAATTTGTTTCCCAGAACTCCTTGTACTTTGTGGTGCCAGCTTGCCTGCCTAAGAGGCAACAGGGTAAAAATAAAGGCTCAACACAATTACATAGGTCACACAATGAGAAACTGGTCACTTGTATGAGTCGAAGACTGGAGGAGAGATTTGCAATAAAAAAGGTGGCCCATTTGTCCTTCAACCAAGGAAGTAGCCCAACATCACAGAAACAACAAGTTCAAAGAATAACAGATCAACAACCATACCACCAGATCCAGATAAACAACTCCTAGTTTCATCTTCAATATGTAGTTATCACAGCTATCCTCACCAGCCTGTCAGTTGGTGACAGCTGAAGTGGTTGCTAGGATTTTCTCTGGCTTTTAGAGCATTTACCAATGTGATATAGCTCAGACTACATCTTGCCTATTGAAAACCAAGTTTACACTACCAGCCCAATCCAGCTGTTTGAAAATTGAATTTCTGACAAATAAGAGAGAATTGAGGACCTTTCCAAACAGAGCTGAAACTCCTCAAGGTACTGCGAGGGAGAGAAAGGGAGAGACCCCGTTTCTGAAACATCAAGAGTAGTCACATGCCACACCTTAGCTGTTCCAGTTCTGCACTTCCAAGCACACAATTACCAACTGAGAGAATGCTTTTGTGCCTGTTTGTACAGGACAAATCTTCACAAAATACTGAAAGTTCTATACAAGGATCATCAATCTTAATACAAAACTAGAATAGACCCATTACAGACAATTAGGGACCAAAACATGGACAAGAATGCCATGAAGAAGCTACACCCAAACTTTAGCCATCATCAATGTGATTATAGAGAGAAACTCCACACAGGTAACCAAACAAATGTTGTCATTTCCACCAAATAAATCACAAATGGGTGCCATCATAACCTTCTGAGTGTCACTCACAAAATATCACATGTTCATCTACATCATGAATGGCAGTAATTAGCTACCGTTGTTCCCCTCCATAGACTTCATGAGCTACCAACAGTGGGTGCAAATAAGTATCTAATGATCTGATCAAACCATAGGGCAAACCATTATATGAAATTAAGTGTCCTGCATTTTTGTTGCACTTTGGAAGCAACAAGTCTCAGGCATGATGTTGGCTAGCACTCAAGAGGCATAGCTAACCAGAAAAGTCATTAGTATCCCTTCAACAAACATCTAAGCTGGTAATGGTCGGGGTCTTTTGCACACTGGATATATATCCTCACAGACCACTACTTGGATTTGGCACATCTGCATTAGCTAGAGGAGAAAATATCAATGTGATTGCAGGGAGAAACCTCTAGCTAAGCATAAGCACCTACCCACAAAACAGGAGAGAACTTGAGAGAACAAGAAGAACAAGTGAGATCAACATTGCACGAAACGAAACAGAATGACACAAGGCTCCTTAAAACCAGTTACCAGAGAGTGAAACAAACTGTAATTTTAAAAAATCAACAATCAAACATGAAACACATATGGTGATGAGACAGATATCATTAATTGAGAACAACTCAGATGCATAAAATGCACAGACAAAATCAGAGCAACAAAAAAATGACTAAATGTGAACATGTACATCCAATGAAGAAAGAGAGGTGGAGAAAGCAGGGAGAGTGTCTTTCAAAGTAGGAAAAGTACGCAACTAGTTGGTAATGATAAATTGAATAACTGATTCTCTAATTACAGTAGCAGAATATGATTTCTCAGAAGAGCCAGCCAGCTTGGGAGGGATGCACAAAAATTGTGAATTCACAACCATGACAACAGTCCTGAAACCTGTAATGGGTGTGTAAATCACCTCAGCAGTTATAACAAAGGAGTTAGCCATGAAAGGACCCCATCTTTGGATAAAAAGACTCAAGAAAGAAGAGCAAATGATCCACCAAAGTTGATGATTGGAGCAAAACAAAGCATGGACCTCGTACACAGACTATCTACTGATGTAATGTCCTTCTAAGTGGGAGCTCCTCAACAAAAGCCAGAACCAGAGATAAAAACAAAGAAACATACAGGAAAGATGTGTGATCAATTGCTTTTTGCCGGCAAGAAACACAATCCGCTTGCAGACAGAAAGTTTGAAAGTGTACAGAAAGAAAGGAGACGTGGTAGGGCATCCGGGGGCTGCTGGTGGCGAGTAAGTACCAAAATGAAGACATAATTTTGAATAGTTAGGTAACTTTCAAGAGCGAGAAACTGTCCGATGTCTCAGAACAGTTGGATACCAGATTGAGAACGAATTCCAAAATGGCGGCAGCACACAGTCAGTCGGCTACCTACAGAGACCATCAGTTCGCAATTCGGCAGGAGGCGGGAAAGCGATCGATCTCAGAATATCTCTTCAAACGCTTTGCAGAGAGAAAACCAAGCGGCTGGGGGCGGGAGGGCAGGAGATGCAGGAATGAAAAATCTTACTATCCCGATCGTGATCACGGTTGACAAAGCAAGAGATCTAAAAAGAAGCTGCAACAACAGAAAGCGGCAGCAGCACCGGAGTCACAAATGAACTTGCGAATCAAGCGCCAGAAATGAAGTAAAAGAGAGTGACTTAGAAACAACGGGTGAGAGAGAGAGAGAGAGAGAGAAAGAAGAACGGCCAGCTTGACGGACAAAACGGCCTGACTGAAAAACGAGGAGAGCCAAGAGGCTGCGGAAAACGATCTTACCAAAAGCAACAGCAGCCGAAATCGTTTGGACTAACTCCGTTCCAGAACCTCGAATGCACGAAATTAAACAGAAGATCCTGTTTGTTACGAGAAAGAAAGAAGAAGAAAGCAAGCGCGTGAACAACGAGAGACAAAAGAAACTCTCTCCCACCCCCCCCCCCCCCCCAAAGGAAGGAGGCCAAAAAAGAGTACCAAAATCTGCAGGAAAAAACTACCCGCAAGACCAGAAAGAGTGTTTTCCAGTCCACACGTACCTTATGAGAAGCAGACGGAAAGGAAGAAGAAACACGAACATTACCAGGGCAAGGACACAAAACAGAGCAGCCACAGCCACAGCGGCAAAGCACATCACACGGAAGAAAACGTGAAGAGCGTAAGGGAAGGGCGCTCCTCCTCACGGTCGCGAGAGACGAGAGAGACGAAGCTGATGTCATCTCGATCAAGACCTCAATCACGTAACTTATTTCCGCACCAGGAGCAAGTCAGCAACTGAACTGCTAAGCTATCTTTTGGCTTCTCGATCAAGATCTGGATTTTGGCTTTGGCCGCCCACCCGCCCGCCCGCACGCACAAGGTGTTAGTTACGTGTCTATTGCGAGTCGAGACGTGAAATTGAGACATCAACCGGTCGACTCTGAATCAAGACATGAAATTGAGACATCAACTAGTCGATACCGAGTCTAGAGACATGAAATTGAGACCCCAACCAGGTTGAGTCCGAGTCTCAAGACATGAAATTGAGACACTGATCGGTCGGTTCTGCATTTGGAGACATGAAATTGAGGCCTCGACGGGTTGATTCCGAATATCTCAAGACATGAAATTCAGGCCTTGACTGGTTGATTCCGAATCTCGAGACATGAAACTGAGACATCAATTGGCTGATTCCAAGGAGTTGAGACATGACATTGAGACCTCAACAAGTCGATTCCGAGTCGAAATATGAGTTTGAGACCTCGATTGGTCGATTTCCGAGTCGAGACATGAAATTGAGACATCGACTGGTGCTGTATTCCGGGTAGAAATGTGGAATCGAGATCCCGATTGCAGGTTAGTTACCCTAACCTCTTCTGCACGTAAGCCCCCGCCCCTTCCTTTTTGTCCCCTCACTAAGCTACATAGAAACCTGGCCTAGGTACCTACTTACCTACGTTTGGGCAGGATCTCGGTTTTTGAGGGTTTTTTTTTTTAATTGTGTAATTTTTGATATTTTTCGGGATTCAATGAATGTTTCTGGCAAAAGCCAATTGCCTTTTTTGGATTTTTTTTTCCATTTTTGTTAAGTATCCAAACCAGAAATCATCCACAAGAAGATTTAGTCAAATTTGGCTATAGATCAGATATGAAAGTACATAGAATTTACCCTTTTAAATTTTGGCTATTTGCTGGAACCTATTTCAAAATCTGGCAAATTTGAACCTTCTTTTCACCAAAATTCCTTTGAATGTGCACAAATCATAATCATATTTATTATTATTATTATTATTATTCAGGTTCTTAAATGAAAATATTCGCCAATCAAAAACACTGGCACTGACTCTTGAGGGCTCAATAAATTAAAAATTTGATGTGAAAATTATGAAATGGAAAAAGAAAGAAATGCTCATTACCGACCCTTTCATATGCAGGATGGATTAATGTCACCTAAATTTTACTAGTTAAATTTTTATTATTTAAATATTATTTATTTATTTATTTATTTTTAAAATTAAAATAAAATTAAAGTTTTAGTTTTTTTTTAATAAAAAAAACCCTTTTTGAGGTTTTGGTTGGGGGGTGGGGTGGGGAGAAAGTTTTCATCATTTTTTTACAGTTATGTCTCATAACATGGCTCAAGCAGGCCAGTTACGTAGTCCATATTTTTTGAAAAAATACTCTCTCTCTCTCACTCACACACATTAAAAAAAGCATGTAAACTTGATGAAATTCCATGTGAACAGAGTTCTCATGGATGAAAATTGACAATCTTGGAATCAATCAGTTTAGATACTCGACAAAAGGATTGAGCCAAGCGGTTGTGGATGTAAAAGTACACAAGGATACTTTTTCATAACAACTTTGTCATTTTGATACTCTCTTTCATAGAAGAGAACAAACTAGAATGGTTAATTATTTGCAAGAGCTCTCTTTCGAACCCTCTCATCATTAGAGTTAAAGTTCTCCGGACACACAGAGGAGCTAAACCCGATATTTTTATAATGAAAACTTAGCCACTTGATGACTTGAATAAGTCCATCTGTACGTACCACTGCCTGAAAAAAAAAAAAAAAAAACCAAAAAAAAATCCAACTGTTCCAATTTT
>Ga0116227_10005264_pt1 | contig 27459 bp, 16 predicted proteins | sample S1TSphgellanicum_FD_89693 | JGI IMG/M metagenome (GOLD analysis project Ga0116227, IMG submission 89693) | Host-associated microbial communities from peat moss isolated from Minnesota, USA - S1T2_Fb - Sphagnum magellanicum MG | ecosystem: Host-associated > Plants > Peat moss > Unclassified...
ATTTTGGGGAAGCTTTTTTTCTTTTAGCTACTGTCCGTCCCAATTAAGGGGATGGATGAAATGTCCGTCCGGCTGGATGATCACAAAATAATAATAAAAATAAAATAAACTGGGGGCTTCACAGTGGCCGAAGGTCATGGGCACCCACTAGTTTACATTAAAAAGTATCTTAAGGCAAAAGAAGAATTATGGAAACTCAACTATTTCACCATGCAAAAATATAATCTTTTAAAAAAAAAATCCTCTAAAAGAAACCAAAATCCTTCAAAACATTATAACTCTATAACTAATATCAATTTTCAACACAAGCCAAAATATCATCTTTTCAAAAAAATCCCCATGTAAAAAATAGACCTAAAATCCCTTAAGCTGCTATACTCTATAATGAATATAAACACGATATCCTTACAAGGCCAACAAAACACTTGAGCATTCCATTTTCCGAAATGCCTTGTGTCAATTTTTTTTTCATTTTGATACCCAGTGGATTCTAGGGAATTTTGAATTTCTATTAATTTATTTTGAATGTTGAATTTTACATTCTGTAACAACACCCTTGGCCATGGGGCATTACTTGAATCAAGCCCGCCTTGGCTCTTGGCCATAGAGATGGGCCCTTATTCTGGAAATGCCTAGGGCCTTGTCTCTCAGCCTTAGACATGGACCCTTATTTGGGTAATGCCTATGGCCTCACTCAAGAAGGTGAAGAATGTACAGGTGTGGGTGCTGGTTCTGTGGTTCCAGGAAAAGAAGACCATAAAAAGAAACCTAGAAGTGCAAAAGAAATTGTATGTGGAAGTTTCGTATGCGAGTGAGAGAGTAACTGAAGTTTACTCCAGTTGCCTAATGATAAAAGGCAATGATGTGTGTATGTATGGATGAAAAAATCCCCATTTCAATAATTCATCCATTTTCGCAAGTTGTTGTTGCTAAGCCAAGGCAAGCCAAGCCACGGGGACGTCGAAGGGCACGTGATCGTTGGATAGGAAACGGTGGGTTATTAGGGTTAGCAGAGGTGGGGTGGGGGACGGGGGCGGGGCGGCGGGAAGGGGTGGGGCGGGTGGGGGGCAGTGGATAGCGGGTAGATAGAGATATGGCGGACAAGGACAAGCACAGGTTCAGGTTAGTGGTGAAGTTGCCAAGGCCACCGCGCACTCTGCTGCAGCAGCAGGCATCTTCGACGATCTCCAACAAGTCGTCGTCGTCCCACCACTTTTTGCCTCGATTAGCAGCCGCGGCGGCGGTGGCCGTTGCCGCAGATGGAGGAGACTCCTCTCCACGACAACCACCACAGTCGTCTGCCGCAGCGTCAGGAGCAGCGGGAGCCGTTGCTACATCTCCAGCAGCAACAAAAAAAACAGCACACTTGCCACAGAAATCGGTGCTACCGGAACATACGACAACAGCCACCATAAGCACTGCCACTACTAGTTCCGCTACTATCAAGAACCGGGACTCAACAACTCCTCTCAAGAAGCGCAAGTTCAAGGCCTTGGTGGGAGGAGATGGCGTGCTTGTTGCTGAGGTGCATAGATGTTTTTAACACATCACCCACACACACATACCATTCATCTCCACACGTTACCAAAGCTCAAAACCCTAACCCTTCTGCTGTCCCTACATGATGTCGGGATGCTCCGGAATGCTTTCTTTCAGCTTTGCAACCGCTTTAGGTGGTCACGCCTCTCGTTGCTCTTTCAAATGATGAAGGAGTCTTGCAACTTGATGGACTTTATATCGGGGTAGCCGTCCAGATTTTGTTTTGCTTTCCTTGTTTTTTCCAAGTTCCGTAAGGGAGGAGGCCTGCCGTTACCCTAGCATAGAAGTGCGATCTGTGGCACGTGAATGCTGCCTAATGGTTTGCCACAAAGTGGCAAGCTGTTTGAGTCACTGAGTTTTGCGACGGCATATACCATAATCAGCCGTTGCACTAATTTCCTGGAAGAGTGCGCTTTCCTAGTCTATGGATGTGCTAAGAGCAGACCCTAATTAATTGTTTGTGTTAAGGCCATGGGAGAGGCCGATTATGAGGTTCAGTTGTGGAGTTTCGAGTGGGGTAATGATCCTGGGTTGGTCTGACTGGGGTTTTGTGCCTAGCCTTTACAGACCAAGAAGGAGAGGCCAGCAAATGGAGAGTTGGTGGTAGCAGTGTCAAACTCTGTGGCAGCCACAGGTCAGTGGTGAAGTTGTCTTTCCTTCCTACAGCGTTTGAGCTTCTGCAACTTCTCTGCCTATTGGATGTATGCAATCTTAATTGTGAGGAATCTCTTGGGTGTGACCCTCAAGATTCACTGTTTTCTTCCAGGGCTATCTGTGCATGCGCAACCTGCTCAAGCAACCCCCTCAAAGAAGGTTCTAGAAGCAGTTCTTGAGAAACTGAAGAAGTAAGAATATACTATGCAAAGCTTTTTTTCCTGTTTTTGCAGACCCACTTTTAATATTTGAACTGGGCACATTTATGCTGCATTTGATTTTGTCTTCGTCTCCCTTATTGTGGATTCTTGGCTGTGTTTCTGGGGAGGTGGCATTCCTTAACTATAGTTGTTTCTACTTGTTGTCTGCAATCTCCAGAAAGGACACATATGGAGTATTTTCAGAACCAGTGGACTCTAGCCTTGTATGTTCCTTACCTCCACCTTATGCAGCTCTGAGACTTGTTCCTACACTTTTCTGCTTTTGGGCCTGTTTTATCATGCAAGTGATTTGAATTCAATAGACCTGCAACTTCAAGGATTGCACCACCATTCATTTGGCAATAGTTTGAATTTTGTGATGATTTAGTGACTTGCTTGAACACTACTCAGTGAAAATGAACTAGGTCAGGCTTGACTGCATTTTTCTTATTTGCTATTTGGGTATTGGGGGTTTGACAGGTTCCAGATTATTATGATGTGATAAAAGAGCCCATGGACTTTGGCACAATGCGCAGAAAAATAATCAAAGGAGCTTATGTGACATTGAGTCTTTTTGAGGTGATTCAAGCTCCTGCTGTTTTGCACCTTTGGGCTATACTCTGTTGCTAAAAAGCAGTCTGTCTAGATATCTTCTGTATTGTGTTGTTTGTAGGATTTTTCAATTAGTTTCTGGCCATGCATCACAGGGGTCTGGTGGGTCTGCCAATCTATAATCCACGTATATTCTCAACTGGTTTTGCAGAAAGATATTCTACTCATTTGCAGTAATGCCATGCGGTATAATGCCCCAGATACTGTTTACTACAAACAGGTATGATCCATTTCTATTGTGCTTGAATTTTTAGTCAGCTGCAAGTCAGCTGGTGGGCATTTTGTTGAGGTCAATGTGCCATCTGAATCTACTCTCATGGATGGATGACTGATGAATAATTAAACTCTGTCCAGGCACGGTCAATACAGAATGCAGCCCGCAAGGCTTTGGATGTTGTTGCCACACAGGCAGCATTCCCAGATAGCACCAGATTCAAACCACAGAAGAAACTCCATGTGACAAAGAAGAACTGGAGAAATACTGCAGCATTGAGAGCTGCACTTCAGCCTGCAAATTCTGACTATGCTTCTGGGGCCACTTTAGCCACTGAGGGTGATGATGTAGCTTGGTCAAACAAAGCTGAAGCTGGTCATTTAAAAAAAGTGACTGGTTCAAATCGATTAGGCAGTGCTGCTGGTGATGAGGCTGATTGGGATGCACAATCATTTCATAGTGGTGGCTTGGAATCTGAAGCCCCACATGCCAATTTGTTGGATGAACCCTGTGAGTCTTTGGTACTGACCTTGATGATGTGTTCATTTTATGGGGTTCCTGTTACAGCTATACCCTCAGTGGTTTGTTTTAATACAGTCAATTTTGGTCATCTCCCCTTGCATGCCATCTTCTTTCTCAGTACTCAGGAAGGAAATCCTCTTTGACATGTTTGCGCATGTGGTTGACCAGCACTCAAGCCAGTTGCAGTGAAAGATGGACGAAGGCCTGTGTTCACACAGGAGTACCACAGGAGCTCTTATACACCCCGTAATCTTCCAGCCCATGGCCGTGGGCCACCACTTGCTGGAGTTGGTGGAGAGCTCCATCATATTGTGCCAGTAAGCATATGCCACAAATATGCTGACTGATATTCCTTCCTTGCACACTTAGGTTGCTTTATGAAGTGGAGCCAGGTTTTGTGGTTAAGCTTCATGTGTAAGAGTTTTTCATGTATCATGAGGAGCCTGAAAATTTGTTACTGATGTGTCATTTTGGCTGTTACAGACAGGATACCACATGGAGCATGCATATGCTAAAAGCCTATCTCGATTCTCAGTGAATCTGGGTTTTGAGGGTTGGAATATTGCATCAAAGAGGATACAGAGAGTTTTATCCTCTGGGGTGCCTTTTGGGCGGGGGTGGGTTGGTCATCTTGAGGCCCCACCAGGCACTGACTTGACACCGCCACTCTCAACTACAAAAGCTGCCGAAGTGAAGGCTACGGTACCAGCTGTGAGTAATCATAGATCTTTGTTGACAACATCACCACTTGATGTTGTTGGACTCTCAACCACTGCCTCTCACACCTTTACAGCAACTTCCCTCGTTATAACACCTAATGTGTCTCAAGGCCCTATGATGAGTGCTTCTTCAGCTACAGCTTCAACTTCAGTAGATTCTTTGTTGACCACTGTAACAAGGGCAATGATTGGATCAGGGTCTCCTGTTCAGCCTACATCACAAGTGAAGCAGGGTGTGGTCAGTACAATTGATGCCATTAGGCAGGAGATGATGCCTAAGAGAGTGGTACAGGCTGAACCCCAAGTGGAGCAAAGCAGGGGTCCTGATGTGCCTACTCGGCACTCCCGGCCACCATCTAATCAGTATGTTAATCAAGTGTCGTCAGGTATGGGTTTCCAAGGTTCATCTGGTATGGGCAATGGGATCTCAGCAAAATGGACTAGTGCCATGACACAAGGAGTCCCAACTTTTGTGTACAGTACAGCAGTGCAAGCAGTTCCATCTTCAGCAGGCATGAAGACTGGGCTGGATGCTGTTACCAAGGCTCAAGCCCAGAGTCTTGTTATGCTACAGGCAGAAGCAAGTGCCAGGGTGAAGCTAGAGAGAGATTCACATCTTTCACAAGCACCACGACCTCAACACATGCAACCACCTGATGTGCCTTCCTATGGTTCACATTCTAATGTTTTAGGCCTCACTTCGGAACACAATTTGAGTCAGACACCACTGCCACAACAACCACTTCCTCATTCTGAGAAGCAGGACCACAACAGTCACAAGGGAAACACTCTGCAACCATTTCAGCTGCAGATGGGGAATCTAGTGAATTATGGATTCTCCCAGCCTCGCCCTTTGCAAATGCCCACCTCCCTTCAACAGAATCTGAGCATAAAGCCTCCGCCAGATTTGAATTTGCGGCCCATTGATTCACCCTTAACACCTCAGGCTTCAGGTCAACCAAATTTGCTAGGTTCATCACAATCCAGTCTGTTTCTTCAGCTTTGAATCCCTCCCCCTTTCCCTCTTTCTATATGCATTCTGTACTGAAGTCTGCAACATATCTTGAGGCTGTTGTATTTTCAATCTTGCTGACCTGTGGGAACCTTAAGGTGGCTGTAAAGTAATTATGATTCTATGAGGTTTATTCTCATCAATAAGACTTGATAGGAGCTCTAGGTTTGACTGTGCAGCTGATGGATCATACTAAATTCTCAACCTAAGACTGGTCAATACTGTGCGGGGTTCATCTGAAATTCAAACATCTTCTTGAAGTACACTGTTGGATTCAATCTCTTAACAATTATGTTGGATTCAAATTATCTATGGCTTGGTTCAATCTCTGCTCAGCACACTGTTTTCAGATTTACGCAGAGAATTAGGCTGTGGAGTGTTTGGCTCTTTGATTCAATCCCTATTTAGGATATGCTGGATGCTATAAGATTTATTCTTGGTGTTGAAGGTGGTGTTGTTTTGTTGATGGTAATGTCTCTTTGATGTTGTTTTCAGGCTGAGAGCTTGAGCTTTTTTTTGAGTACCCATGCAATTCATAGAACTTGAAAGATTCTTAAAGTCTTGTTACAACTCCCATATCTATGAACTCTTTCCCTGTAAGCTCTCTATGGGTGTCTAGCACTTTCTCTCTTCTAGCAGTTACATTTTGAACCCAGAGAAGTCTGGAGAACAATAAAGAGAGCAAAAGGCTTATCATACCTGCTGGATTTGAGAAATGATAATGAGGATGACTAGAGAAGCCTTAGTAGGCAGACCACTGTATACAAGCATTCTAGACAAATGTACAGACATAGTAGTTCCTTCTTACCCATGTGTGAGCCTTTGATGAGATGCGAAGTCCTCAATGCTTCACGGACCTCATCCGGACGTAAGATATTGAGAGCGAAAGAGATCGATCTCTCCTGATATCATCAACAAGAGTTGTTTTCGGAAGGATTTTGTTCTTCTCTCTCTACAGGATTACCGATGGTAAATGATTTGGGAAACGTAAGTAAGGTGCAATCCAGACCTAATCTTTCAGCAGTGGGCGCTGCTGCTTGCTTTCGAGATCCCTGGGCCTTTCTTCTTCACATTGTTTTTTTTTTCTTTCTAATTCCACTTCTTGGAAACTTGTAGCTTGTAGTTCCCATCCAGTCTTTGGTGTACTCTCTCTGCAGCTCTGCTTCTTGAAGCGTTGGGTATATCAGGACACGACAGGGGAGCCAACAGTTTTGTTCTGTGAAGCTCAGTCAGTTCATGAATTAGGGTTAGAGAGAGAGAGAGAGAGAGAGAGAGAGAGGGGGGAGTGACAGAAGAGTAGACTAGTTTTGTAGCCCACCAAAATGGTGACATGCGTCGTGGGAGAGGGCCTCTCATGGTCAACAATTTCTTGTTTTCACTATAGGACAAAGATGAGAGAATGCGGCAAATTTTCTTCGCAGCGGAACTCTGTCGAGTTTGAATGTAGAAAGCTGGGATCGGCATTGCAGTCTTTGTTTTATGGAACGCATGAACTGAGGGGAAGTAGACGGTCTAGCTGCTGCAAATTCGGATCTGCACAAGGTCTCCTCCTCCATATTCAGCAGCTGAGAGTTGCGTATACCACAACAGAAAAGATCGTTGCCGGGACGTTGTTGCGACCCAAGGAGATTGGCAAAAGGCGCTTGATTCTTCTTCGCCATGCCAGTAGTTCATGGTCGGATCGGTCTTTGAAAGGTTCCCATCCTGCTGCTCCTTTGAAAACTCTATGCGCAAATGGGAAGTCCATGGTGGCAGTTTTTTATGGCAGATCAAAGCCCCTTAAACCTTGCTCACAGCAAAACCCTTGGGAAGCGTTTAGGATTTTGAAAGGTTCCCATCCTGCTGCTCTGCTCCATTCACTCTTTGCACAAATGGGAAGTCCATGGTGACCATTTTTGTAGCAGATACAATCTCTTAAAGCCCCTTAAACCTTGCTCACAGCAAAACCCTTGGGAAGCGTTTAGGACTTTGAAAGGTTCCCATCCTGCTGCTCTGCTCCATTCACTCTTTGCACAAATGGGAAGTCCATGGTGACTATTTTTGTAGCAGATACAATCTCTTAAAGCCCCATAAACCCTTGCTCACAGCCAACCCTTGGAAATGTTTTGGGGTTTTGGAATAGGGTTTCTCTGAAGTTAAATCTGTGGCTCAGACCCTATGGAACTTCAATATGAGCCAGGCAAGGGGTTCATGTTTTTCTTCTCCCACTAAGTAATGTAACTATGAGTACTATAAATCTGTGGCTTGAAATTCCTTTTGGGGGGCTATGACAGATCATGAGAGGCCATTGAGCAAGTGGGGACGCCATACGGCTGCAGACATTGCAAACAAACTGAATCAACCAGGCTGGTTTCCAGAGCTGATCCTCTGCAGGTCTGGCTGACGTCACTATGTATCATTGTTCTTTGAGGGAATTTCAGTACCGTGCTTTTGATATGAAAGTGAATGGAATCTATTTTTGGATTGTGCCTCTCTGGGATTACTTGAATTGAAGAGAGTTATGTGGGGGGGAATGCAGTGATGCTATACGGACGCGTGAAACATTAGAAATAATGCAGTCACATGTAAGTGACTTAGGAGAAGTGGAGGTGCGATTTCTGGGAAGCTTTTATGCCATTGCAGCTATGGATGGACAAACTGCCCAGCACTTGCAAGAGAACATTCTGAAGTACACAAGGGATGATGTCACCACTGTCATGTATGTTCTTCTTTGAAGATAAAACCCTTTGTTTTTTGAGCTATGAGAGGTTTGTACTTCATCATTTTCCTGTGAAGGACCATGAAGACCTGGTCCACACACTCCCCATTATGATTGATGGTTTTATATCGATTTTGTGGTATGAATGTGGTTTGCAGGTGCATGGGACATAATAGGGGATGGGAGGAGGCAGCAAGTTTGCTTTGTGGCATCTCTGTCGAATTAAAGACTGCAAATGCGGCACTACTTGAGGCTCCTGGCAGCTCATGGCAAGAGGTAATCCTCAAGGAAAGGAAAATGTCCAATGTCTCATGGATTTTGGTGCTCTGAACATGTAGTTGCAAGAGTCAATCTCAGTTTGGTTTATGATCAGCATATGGAAAAGTAACTGTTTGTGGCTATGACATGGGTGTCTTTTGGTGCAATCATTCACTTATCTCTGGATTTCTGTGCATTTCAGATATAGGTTTGGGTGTTCAAATTGGCTGGGGGGGCTCCATGTCAATCTCACAAGTAGTGGTGATTGGGATGACTGATGCTTTTACTGGCAGGCATTTGACAAGGCAGGAATGGGAGGCTGGAAGCTGGTAGGAATTCTGAAGCCTGACACAGCAGATATGGAAGGAGGGGTGCTATGACTCAGTTTTGCTAGTTGTTTTGTCAGCACGCGGATTTATGGGATAGCAAGAGGGCATTCACTTCAAGAGGAACTTCTCATACTGTCAGCTTGATCTCAAAAAGGTTGACCTCTTTTTAGGGTTCATGATCAAGGGTCAAAGCAGCCCTGCATATTTGCCATGGTTTACAGCTCATGAAGATGTAACTGTAGAATCTGAGCACTGGCACTAGCTTCTGGTGTGCCAATCTATTCAACGACTCAACTTTCTTCAGGCATTCCAGAAGATTGGACCATAGCTTTCAGGCAGTTTCATGCAGCATAGTATCCTGTTCTTTGTCCTTGTGCAATATTTCAGGTAAGTACATACCGACAAGAAATTGTACAGTTCTCACCATATGTGGTCGATTTGAAAGTAAATGAGGTTGCCTCTAAACAAACTTCTCAATTCAACTGTTGAAAGTTTTGCTTATGCCCTCACAGTTGGTAATTTACCATGATGTGTGGGTGTGTGGAACATGGAATATTTGTCATAGATTCTGTAAACTTCAATTCTGTGGAGGCTGGAAGCAAAATGAAATTTGTCAAGGATGGATAGCAATGTAGCTCCAAGACTAATTTATTGTGAATCTGGAAGGGTACTTACTGGGATCTTTGTTTGACCAACAAAAATTAATTTCAGAACCCTAAACCCTAAACCTGGAAGAACAAAATCATCACGTCCGGGCAGTGTTTTTCATTTCCAGATTTGTGAGGTAAGTGGGTTGGTGATCACCACAAGAGGACTTGGCCAAATTTGGCACAATTCAGAGACAAAAGGAGGAGAGTTTAGGAATTGAGCCACATTTTGGTGAATTGCTAGAACCCATTGTCTAAATGTGGCGATTTCATTTTTTTGGGGGCTCTAAATATGGCGATTACAAAAAATTCCTCATAATGTCACAACTGTGGGCTATTTTTTCTGTTGCACTGGCCTGGATGTGAAAATTCATCAAAAACAGAAACACTGCACCATGGGCTTCCTATTTTCAAGTAAATCTATTTGAATGTAAATGTGACAGTAATCACAGGATAATTAACACCACCCCCAACAAAAAGAAAAAAGAAAAAAGAAGAAGTATTAAATGGGCCTCTGAAATGCATTGACCGAGTATTAAAAAAAACTTCCTCCTTTTTTGGACCTGTCCAATGTGTTTCAACTCCGGCCAAGCTAAAAAGAATTTTAGAATACCAACAGGTAGATAACCTTATTATCAAGGATTGTGGAGAAGTGGGGTATCGATCCCCATACCTCTCGCATGCTAAGCGAGCGCTCTACCATCTGAGCTACATCCCCTCCTCGTGATATCGACTAGTTGGATAACAAACTTATTTATAGTGATACTTCAGCAGGAAACTTCATGCTATTTTAATGAGGCCTTCAATTGATCACTTTATGTTTTTTTTGGTTTTTTTTTATAATAATCGTCTAGTGATCATCTAGTTTTTATGACATTTAGATGTCACTAGATGATCTTGTGATCACCAAAAAAAACCAGAACATCTCCACCGATACTATGGGATAAGTTCCTGCACAAATGATAAGTCCCCAACTCCCCAATAAAGTTCCAACTCCCCAATTTTCTATACGCCCTGTAGACCAGGGTTTGTTTAGTTGGCCTTGCCTACCAAGGCAAGGATATTGTGTTCAGATTGATTATAGAGTATAGTAGCTTAAGGGATTTTGGCCCCTAGGTAATAATAGGTCTATTTTTATATGAGGGTTTTTGAAAGATGATATTTTGGCTTGTGTTGAAACGTGAGATTAGTTATAGAGTAGTAATATCTTAAAGGATTTTGGTGTCTTTTAGAGGATTTTTTGAAAGTTATATTTTTGCATGGTGAAGTATTTGAGTTTCCATAATTCTTCTTTTGCCTTAAGATACTTTTTCATGTAAATGGCAAGGTCAGTGTGTGCGACACCCCTTGTTTTTTTGGTTTTTTTTCTTTTTCAATTTTTTGATATCGAAAATTTGGTCAATTTCTCCAGAAAAATAGAAACTTTATTGGAATTTACAGTAGGGAAAAAAAAACGTTCCCAATTATTTTTGGTTAAAAAAAGACCAACAAAATTTGTCCCCAAATAAAAACACTGAAGGCTGCAACTTCCTTAATTCCATACTACTTAGTGGGAGCTGTTGCCAGTTTGGTCACTGGGAAAAGCTTTTGCAAGTCCATCTGCAGGACTGAACAATCAGGTCTAGTTGATGAGGTCCCAGCTTCTGGTCAGATCAATGAATTGTCCTGGCTTGCGCGTTGTGGGTTGTTTATCTAGAGGTTTTGGCTCAATAACCTGTCACTCCCCTGTTACTGATGCAAAGTAGCTCAGTTCAACTAACTTTCGCTCAAGACTAGATCCAGAACTCTTGTGCTGGCCTCACCCATGTTTGGTCCTGCTTGGCCAGTCCATCTTTGGGACCTTTGAACATGACTTGAGTGGAAAAAAACACAGCAATATATCTAACCATTGCAATACTAATATGTCTGAACTCAGCCAGCTGATCAGCTCACAGATCCATCATGACATCTTGAGTACCCTTCCACAGTCGAAACACTCAAAATTTGTTGTGTTCAAAAGATTGGCAATCACAGAAAACAATTGCTGTACTCATCCTCCTTCCAAAGCCCCAACTCCCTGACCAATTTATCAAAGTGGGTTTGTACTATGTACCCTCTTGGCCTCTTGAATACTTCCGCTCTTCGTCAAACTGCTCAATGTTGACCTCATTGACACACAGATCATGTGGCTTGAGGTTGGCTTGGCCCAATCTAAAATTGCCCCTTAGATGTTGTACATGTCTTGATTCTAGTTCCTCTCAAGGAGACATCCCTTCACTTTTCCCAAAATATTGAGTTTTTTAGGCTGTAAATTCTCTGTTTAGGCATCAATGTTTTCTATTGGCCTCCTGCAAACAAATCCTTGATAATGGATTATCCTTCTCAGAAGAAAAAATTTCAAACCCAAATGAAGCTGTGGATAAAATTTGCTTTAAGACTACAAACTCAAATTCTGTCATCTGAATCCCAACCACACTCAGCTCAAATATTCTAAGTAGTTCTTCGAAAAGAATCTCCACTAAGTTGAAATTTGAAACAGATATATCCAAGAAGGGCATTTTTAGTACTAATGGGGGACCTCCTGCCCTTCCTCATATAGAACTAAAATCCCGTGAGTGGCCTTCCAACATTCTAATCATCTGGCTCCAAAGCCTCCCCATTCCTAAGGCAGTCGAAACAACACCATTCCTACTTCTATAATTCCTCAAATTGTGGGTTCTTTTCTGTATTCTCTTAGAATTACAGGCACACTGGTAGGTGGGACCTGCAAGCAATAGCAACCCACCAACATGCCCAAATGAGAACACAATTTCACATCATGCAATGAACATGCAAAGAATTTTGCAAAGATGTCTCAAATTAAGTCATTAAATGCAGGAAAAAATGGATAAAAATGGACTTATACATGACTGTCAGTCACTATTAGGACAAATTGAAACCCTGCACATGATCTGTCCATTATCCATTCATGTTACTATGGTGTTATGTCAAGACACATTACTCCTAAGTGGTGAGAGTTCTGGGTTTTGCATACCATGCCAAGCTCAGTGATGATCATTGACACATAGTCAGCAGGGGTGGCATCATACCTGCACCCAACAACCTGTTACTTTCGGAACCAAATTCCTTGAAGAAAAGGTCTTGTACAGAGTATCATTCAATACTATAAAGCACACAATCATTGTGGTGGAACATACGTGAGATTGAGGAGTTGCAAGTGCTCATTATCCGCCCAACCCTCAAGGGCACTTAGATCATTCCTCCCAGGCACCTTCACCAATGCATCTGGATCCCCTGTCACACCAGAAGGTTGATCAGTTTGGGACCAAGGATGTAGCCACTCACTGTTTCAACACCAAAACACAATTCCCTAGAATCAACCCAGCACTCCAGCTTAGAGGATGAGTTTAAAGAATGAAATAGTGGCTTTACCCAGCTCATTGGAAGTGATGGAGTCAAGCTGCACACGCTCATGGAACTTGTAAGTCTCACAACAGATCATGACAGGGACACTGAATGCATGTGCCACCATTGCCACACATGCTGTTCCAACTCTTGAGTAAACTGTCCCATTGGATAGGACAGAAGATGCACCCAGGAAAACCCGTGTCACCTCTTGCATGATGTATGGTGAAGCATTCATATGTGTGTATGTGCACTGTATATTTTTGCTTAAGAGCTGGCGAAGAAGACCCTTCCCCTCCAGCTTTGGCCTAGAGTCCACAACGACAACCCTGAACTTCTTTCCCATCTCTTTTGCTCTAATTAGAATCATCTCTACCACACAAGACCAACCATGGGTGAGAAGCACATCGCCATCCCTTATTTTGGTCACTGCATGCTTTACGATCTCCTTGTCTGCAAAGACTATCTTCTCTTGCATAAATTTGTCAATCTCTGCAACCAAAGAGGCCTTTGCCTCTGCCTCTGGCAAGCTAACTGCAAGCTTTGCGATTCGCGCCTTCAGAAATCTGATTGCATTGCCCATGCTAATTGATAGAGGCCTGCAGCAGTGCGTAAGAATTTCATCAGCTGATCAGGGTGCTTCCAGACGAAGTATTAACTCCTCTACAATAGTATCTACTTATGAACCATAACCCTGTACAGTTTTCAAGCCAGTCATTCAGTGCAATATTCTTGATGAACTTGCCTGCAGGTGATGAAGAAGTTCACATTGTTGTTAATCCTAGCCATCAAATCTCGTACCAACGTCTTCTCTGCAGGTGTGGTGTAGTCCAGAATCATGCTACGTAGAGCCATGAGCATTGCAATGCATCGTGCATTGCCCCCCACTATTTCTCCTGTCAAGTACTGCAGCCCTACCTGCACCTCTCCACAATATTTTCCTTGAATATGATGAGAAAACAACCACTTCAACAAAGAACATGTTCTGCACATACTCGAAATATTTTTGCTTATAGATTTGTAGCCACTGGACTCAAAGCTTGCCAACACTGACCATACAGTCATGCAAGACACAGAGAAAATTCAGTACCTGATAAACAGCAGGATGTGGTTGCATAGTATCATCATGGAAGAATTTGGCCTCAAGAGCAGGAAGCTGTGTCCCATGGACATACTGAGGCAAATGCCGGAAAAGTTCAACACGGTTCTTCGTCTCAGTCTGTTCAACAAGAGACCTACGTTTGGCCTTTGCAACCTTTTGCTGGTCATCAAATTGCAATCGAGGTGCAGGCACCTCCTTCTTCTTCTCCTTCTCTGGCATCTTATCAGTTCCCTTCTTTTCTGAGGGTTGAGGTCCCTTCCGCTCAGGCACATGTTCCTTCTTAGCCTTTTGTGCCTTTGGTTCCTTCTGTACTGTACTCTGACCAATCCCACTGTCACCACCTGTTGCTGCCTTCTCTCCTCCTGCAGGTGCTCAAATATTTTAAAGAAGGATCAGAATGAAAAAGACCAAAAACAGTGCACAAAAGGACTAGAAATCAATCCTGCACCAAATCTCTTGCTGATGTTCCATATCATTTCATTTCTAGCCTACTGGTAGTTCTGTTCATTTATAAGAAAATCCAACCATTGGTCAGTTCAATTTGAGGATTGAACATTTCCATAGTTGAGAATGGGTACACATTTTTTGGTTAAGCGTTGCCTGAGGTTCAACCCTGAAAGGATGCAGCAGTGCTGCTAGCACAAACAATGAGCAAATCCTGTTTTAAATGCTACAACAAAATTCTTCAAAATTGGAATCCAAACAAAATCAGTACAGTAACAAATGAAGAAATTTCTACACAGGTTACCTTTACTGGATCTCATCATGTATTGGACAGTAATGAAGAACATCTGCTGGAAAGTCCAAAGGCTTAGCCTAGCGATAATGCAGGCAATTTTCATTTTGTCCAGTTTGGCTAACCTTACACTCTTTGAAGAACAATCTTAGTTGTAACTTTGAGGATTGAGAATGTGATTAATAATGCACCAGATGTCACCCACTCTCTGTGTGACTGAAATGAAATCAAACTAAGAAACATGGAGGAATTTTTCCTGTTGAAATTGCAGAATGAAAAACAAAAAAAATTGCAATGTCCAGAAAAAGTGCTTGCTTTGTATACTGATGTCACAAGCAAACTCTTCATCACTCTAGATTAAAGGCAAGTATGAGCACAACTTTAGGTCTCACAAAAGAAATATATCCCAAAGAGATATTTCTGATGGAGGAAGCTAAGGTCCTCCAAGTTAGAAGAATGTAATCAGTGAGTTAGATAATAAATCTAGGGTTTAAGAGGGTCTAGAGGTTTATGCATAAGAGACACTGCGATAATGCTGTCATGTCATTCATCTTATGTGATGTAATAGGAGGATTGAAGATGGGCATGTAAAGTTTAAATATGACAAAAATGAGATGACGATTGTTTCAAAGACACTGCCATTCCTATGGTTGATATAGTGGTGATCTCACTTAACTGAACCCTAGGTTGATTGTTAATGCTCAATATTCAGCGCAAAATGGCAGTCTTGAACAAGACGCATATTGAACATTCATATGTTGCAATCCCATTAAGCAGCAGGGGAATATATTGACTACGTTATTCTACCTTAAGGAGTTAGCCTGATTGTTTTGCCGTGCAGAGTGTAGTGATCTCATGAACATTCTCATCTGAAGTTAGGGTTTGCAGACCTGAAGCATGTGACAGGAGGTGGAGGCAATAGAGTGATGACAAATACCAGATTCCTTGGCTGCTGCCTTGGCAGCACGTTCTGCTTCCTGTTTAGCACGCCTCTCTGCCTTTGATGTCCTTTCCTTCAAAGGTTTAGAAGCTGAAATGGAACACTTCACCACATGTCAGTGCATAATTGGCTACTACTAATTTTTGACACAATCAATCAGAGATTCCACAGAAAGAAAAGAATTCAGTTGTTTTTTTCCACCCACCTTCTGTTGTTGTCACTTGCTGGGGTTCAGGCTTGCTAGCTGTACTCTTTGGGACACTGCCAACTCTAACAGGCAACACTTGTGAAGAAGAAGAAGAAGTGGGCTGACCCTTTCCAGGCTTAACTCCAATGGTCCCAGTTCCTGCTGGCATTGAAGCTGCAAGGGGATCCAATGGCCGCATCAACCTTTCTCCAGGTCTGTCAACAGTGCCGGCTGTCAAATGCTTCACCGATGATAAATCACTCATGCTATCCAGTAACAGACCGTCATAGCAATTGTTGTTGCTTCCTGCAGTGAAAAAGTTCTAGCATCGATGAATTCCATATCTCACTGAGAACCAACCAGATTCCCTCACTCTTAAGCCAATATGCAGGAACACTAAAAAAACATGGTGACTACAAGGGCTTCCAAGATGACTGCCGTCAGCACCGTTTGAAGGTATCAAGCTCCGGAAGGCAGCCAGCCATAACAAAAGAGGCACCACAATTTAGTCTGTATTTCTAATGTGGAGGTCACAGCCGCCGTTGTTAGCCCCGAATTTGAGCAAATTGGAGCAGGGAAGAAGATACAAGATACCTGTTTTGCTTGATGGCAATGAAGAACTTGCAAGCAGAGAATCTGAAGGGTTGCTTCCAACGACAGCAGCAGAAGGGTACTCAATCTCTACAGGCCGGCTTTGAATTACCGGCGATGCAACTGGAACCGGAGCTACAGCTGCTGCTTTCTGAGGTGGAGGAATGATAACAGGAGACGGCGAAAAATTGGAAACCGTCGCTGCAGGAGCTTGAGACAAACCCGAAGCTTGGGTGGTGGTGGTCGTAGTACCAGCAGCAGTTTCTGCCGGCATGTCTGCTGTGGGAGTCACAAAACCCACCATGCGTACCTTGGGATCTATCACAGTGCGCCGTCTTGCATCCATTTCTGCGCTACCACTCGGCCTCTAACATCAAAACCCACATCAGGTTTCTTGCCTCTCCTCCTCCCTTTCTGTCCTCCTGCCCACCTCAAAAAAACACCACCTCCACCACCACCATCACCACCACCACTCCTCTTACCTCCTTCCCCAGAAGAGCTCCAGAATCCAGATCCTCTCTTTCTTCTTCACAAGATTCTCATGACTCTCTCCCTCTTCCACCGCTCCTCGTCGTCGTCGTCTTCTTCTTCTTCTTCTTCTTGCTGCAACCCTTGGGACAGAATATTCGTCAGATGACGACAGATGCTGACAGAGAGTGAGACAAGAACCTGAAACCCTAACCCTAATTTTGCCAGAAACCCCATAAATCCCATTCGCTCAGAGCTCTTCCAGTTTGTGTTGTTTTTTAGGGGAGGGGATGGGGTAGAAAGTAAAAAAAGTAGAAAGTAATTTAAACGACATTCTTTACTCATGGATTCACAGAGAATCGGAGTTGGTTCAGTTAATGTAGGTAAGTACATACTGTAGTAGTAGTAGTAGTGGGTAGGTAGGTAGGTAGGTAGGTAGGTAACTGTTTTTTGTAGGTAGGTAGGTACTTCACTCTTTTGTAGTTGATGATATTATGGGAATGAATGAATGTAAGGTGACATGTTATTAATGTGCCAGGTGAAAATTTTCTAGGGTTTCATGGATGGAGTTTTGGGATTTTTGGATGCCATTGATAAGACTAATCCTGGATGTCATGTTTTGATATTGTGAAAAAATTTCATAAAATGTAAAAATTGAAGATTTCATGTAATGGATGTTTGTTGTAATCATATAAAATTAGTCATAAATGTCATGTTTTTTGGTATTGTGAAAATTTCATAAGATGTAAGATTTTGAAGATTTCACATAAGTTGAATTTTGTGGGTTTTTCTTGGACTTTTGGAGTTTGGACACCATGCAAATTATTGAGTTAAATTAAGATTTTACACACATGTTTTTTTTTTTTTTTTAATAACCATTTTTGAAAATTTCAACGATTGGAATTTTAAATTGCAATCCAACATTTGAAACTTTCTAACAAAGCTTTTTTTTGTGTTTTGTATTGCATCTTTTCATCCAAGGTGAAATCAATGAATGATGCAATACTTACAAACAAGAATTGTCTGCTTGGAGTTGTAAACATGGTTTTTTTATAGTTTTTTCCCTTCAAAAGATTTAGTCAAATTTGGCTATAAAATATATATATAATTTAAATTTTCTAAGAACTACCTAATAACTCATCAATGTGAAGGTGATATTTGTTGTATTATAATGTTAAGGCCTAAGGTGTTAGGTAGCCTACTATTCAAATAAACTCATAAGCTCAAAAATACATATGTTAAGGTTATTAGTAACCTAAAATGTTAATTACCAAATTTGGTGTCCATTCACATCTAGTGTTAAATTAAATTAAGATTTTTAAAAAATAAAGCAAATTACTTTTTGTCATGATGGTGTGAATCATCATGATGAATGTTAATAGTTAATGGCCATGGTCAAGATTCATTATTACGATCAAGATTGTTATAATTGATGTTAATTGTAATAAATATTGAATTAGACCCCACATTCAAGATTGTGTTCTTTAACATTGAATTAAATGGTCATTTTTGGTTTCATAACATTGAGATTATTGGAAGTTTGAAAAATGAACCTTGATGATGGAGTTAAAGCAAATTTTGTGCGTATAAGTTTGAATACTTGTATATATGGCATGTAAATCCCATGTATGTGTAAATCATTTACACTTACATGTTTGAATTTTTTACATTTACACTTATATTCTTGTCATGTATAATTTTTTTTGACATTTACATTTACACAAGGGTAGTGTAAATATTGTCAAATACATTCACATGTGGTTGCGTAAATGTTTTGGGGGTATGTAAGTATAACTGTGTCTGTGTGTGTGTGTGTATATATATATATATAATGGTCACACCTTGCAAATCCATATTCATTTTAATTATGAGTGTATCCCAAAGTTTTATTTTATTTTGTTTGCAATGGAACACTACTTTGATTTGCCCTTCACAAAAAATCATAATATTTTAATACTCTCCAAACATTAGCATTTTCTATCAATATGGGATTATGGTGATGTTATTCCAAGGAATATCTTGAATGCACATTTTGTGTCAAAGACATAAAGATTCACAAGAACAAAAGTTAATTAAAGGAAAGATGTAAATGTAACTTCCAAATAAGGAACAAAACAAGATTATATGATTCAAAAACAAGAACACAAGAACTAAGAACAAAAACATGAGATGTGCAAGATAAACATGCAAATGAATTTTTATTATGCTAACATATGCAAACATGAACATGAAAAGAACATGACAAGGCTATGATGTAAGATCGTGTTTACGACTTATGTTGAACAAATTAAAGGAAATGAAGGGTCCTACTTCTATTTATACCCTTTTATGAACCTAGTTCAAGGAAGCTTCCAAAGAAACTTCAATGTGTGTATCAAATAAAGAATTTTTTTGAAAACATTTTTGACTAATAGTCAACTATGAATTAATTGAAAGTTAATTGAGATTTAATTATGAATAAACTAAGAGTTGACTAAAGATGATTAGGACTTAACTAAGAGTTAATTATGATTTAACTTGAAGTTGATTGGGAGTTAACTTAAACTTAATTAAAATTTAATTAAGACTTAATTATAATGAACTAATAATTAATTAGAATTGAAGTGGAAATGAACTAAAACTTAATTGAAAGTTCATTAAAAATGAACTGAAACTAAACTAAAAGTTAGGTACATGGATGAATATTCAAACGAACGAACTCCATGACATTGGCATTTGTGACATTTAACACCACTTCATTATTTGAGAAGAACTTTTATTCTTAAATTTGTTCATCACCATTTTTTACCTAAACTTTTACAAGAACTTAGGCATTTATTGTGATTTGTATCAATTAACTTTTTAGTTGTAGTGCATCCCAAAACATAAATGTTTTGATGATTTTTTTTTTTTACAATGGGCCATTTGGTTGACTTATCACCAAAAAAATATGAAATTACCCCCCCCAAATAGAAAACACATTTTTTACATTGTTTTCCATTTACATTATTTTACACAGCCATGTAAAACCATATAAATGTTTTTTTTTTTTTAACACTTACATTTACATTGTTTTACACAACATAAAATAAATTTACACAATTTTACATTTACATGCCTCATGCCTCATGTTTTACATTTACACTTACACAAACATAAATGAATGTTAAACAATTACATTTACGTGGACATGGAATGTAAGTCCTAAACCATTCACACGCATAACATTGGTTCAGACCTCAAACCTCAAGTTAGGCTTGGATGTTACAAATGTTAAAACTAAAGTAACACCACCAAGGATGCCACACCATCAACAATTTTACATAACACTACAACATATGTGAATGCACCCAAATATAAAAAAAACCTAACCATAGACTTAATAGTAGGTGTGAATGATACCAAATGTCCAATCACACATGAAAGTAGGTAGGTTTTTTAAAAATTTGCCCTAGCTTTGTGAAAAGGTGCAATGAAGTTTGCTAACACCTACTAATTTTATGCTTGTTAACTTTTTCCTCCTTATGTCACACTTACATTCTTTTCTTTTCTTACATGTTTGGTGGTAGTTTGCCATGCCATAGTTATGACCTTGGCCTCCATTTTGAAGCTCCATATCTTTCACGGGCAATTTGTGTTTTAGATCATCAATGCATGCTTCTTCATTACTAAGCTATTATATTCATTGTCATCAGCATTGCAACTTCTTTAGATGTTTTCAATTAAGCTACCTTGGTCTCTTGATGGGTTTCATTTCAATGTCAAAATCTTTTGAACCTTTAATTGTATTTTTATATTATTTTCATTTTTTATCTTGTTCCCTAAGGGTGAACTAATTTTAATAAATTGTCAATTTCATCAATGCTTGCAAAGGTGCAATTAATGCAATTCATGTTACATGTTTTGTGTTAATGAAATTTTTTTATACTATTTATGCATTTGAATTTTTTTAATACAAAGGAGCGAAGAGCAAAGACTTTACTTGGTTTATCAAATATTTGATCTTTGTCCCCAAGCTAACCCATGTATTCATATGCATCTGCGATGTCATGAATTTATTTTTGCACAAGGTTGTTATTGTTGCATGAGGCTTTTGCTATTGCACAAGGTGGTCGTTATTACATTTTGAGAATGTCTACAAGGCTTTGAAGATTTTGTCACAAAGTAGTGATGGCAATGGACTTGTCATCTCTTGCAATGCTAGATTGTCAAAAGAGGGGGTCAAGGAAAAAAATCTTACAATGCAAAGTTGCTAGGGGAAATAGGTGCGCATGTTGTGATAACTTAACAACATTAAGTTCAACATCAAATTGTCAAGAGAGGGGTCATGGGAAGATTGCCACATGAAATAAATAAGCATGTTGTGATAACTTAACAACATTAAGTTCAACATCAAATTGTCAAGAGAGGGGTCATGGGAAGATTGCCACATGAAATAAATAAGCATGTTGTGATAACTTATAACTAAGTTATCTTGATTTTTTCATATGTTTGTTAACATTGTGTTCTAATTTTCAAATTAATGGTCCTTAAAATTACATGTGTGAACAATAGGGTAATTTTTTTTGCTAACTTCAATTTACTTATGATACAGCTCCAAGTGACCTACATTTAAAATATTAATGAATTTAGACAACATGTTCTTCATAAAAAAAATAATATCACAATAATATTTATTCTATAGAATTGCTTTCAGTTTTTTCAATGATTTTTTTTTAAAAGTTATTTTTTGTCTTTTTGCAAATTTTAATAGGTTTTCATGCAAGGTAAGGACCTTGAATGACAACATTATTAAGAGAAAGGGGTTTAATTTAAAGTAAACATACCTTTCATTTAGACTAATAATTTTATAATGTTTACCTCACATGCATAGATGGGACCATACATTTGGTCTCATGTTCTTTATCAATATTCCTTTTATGTGTCACAAATGATGTCCCATAACCTATTAGGCAACATAATTCATTAAACACATATTAAGATGTCATAATTCATTCTAAATATTGTAAGATATTTCATTTATTTTAGATCATCACTCTTGGAAAAAATACATTTTCATTTGCCATCATTCATTTTCATCCATAACATGTAGTTAAAAAGGTGTTCAAGAAAGTTCTTTAGACAATGGATTGTTTGGAAGCCTTTTTAATAAAATTGTGTTCAAGTATTTTTCATCCATATTTGGCATTTAAAATTTTTTTTTTTTGGGGTGCATATGTTTAAAGTTAAACCTACTTTTTTTTTAAATTTTTTTTTGTGCGTTTGGAAATTCCAATTTGGTTGTGGTAGTTTCATGCCCATGAATGATGTTTTTTTTTCATGTAAAAATTTGTAATCCATTTTTAACATCCAACTTCACAATTAAAAACCAGACCATTAAATATATATATATATATATATGATTGACTAGGTGGGAATGACTAACATATTTGATACTTTTCATAAAATCATGGGAGCAATTATTTTTTGGGTGAAATTTCTCCATTGGGCCTTTTTTTCAAAACAATAATATTCTATCAAAAAATTTCAAAAAATATATATTACATTTGTTTTCAAAAATATATATATATATTTTAAAAATTCATGTTTCTACACATTATTTCAAGCATATAGCCAAGATATAAAGTGATTTTAATACATTTCTACTTTCATATTTTGTCTATAGCCAAACATGGCTACATTTCCTTGTGGATGATCATTAATATGGCAACATCACAAAATTGCAAAGAAAAGAAATACATGGAAACAATTTAATATCAATGATAGATTGGGTTTTATTGACAAACAAAAATGAGGAATTCATGTAAAGGCGCACGACAATAAGAACAAATGGAGCAAATGGAACAAATGAGTGGTATGTATCAAAATTGATGAAAAATGATTCTTTCATTCATTCATGCTAAAATATTAAAAAAAAATTATTGTAGGCTGAAAACATTGAAAATTCATATTTAATGTGCCAATTCTTAAAAAGAAATTAATACATTATTCAACATCAAAGTGTTAAGTTTGTTTGAAAACTATGGTAATCACAAATTATGAACAAACATGCTAGTTCAAAAGGTCATGTGGCATAACAAAATGAATAAAGATGAAATATGAAAATTATGATATAACACACATGGACAATAAATTCAAAATTTTGGTATGTTGTTTGGGACAATGGAATTTGGGGAAATTATTTTGTTGGAAAACATTCTTTGGATCATGTAAATGAAAGATTTTCAAATTTAAATTTGCATGGAAATCCATGTGTAAGGAACATTTAATATCCAAGGGAACATTGATACAATTAGGGATGTTGGGGAAATTTTGGAATTAAAAAGTTGAAAAGGTAAGATAGTTGACATGATTGTTAAGAACTAGGGGGAGGTGAAGAAATTTAAGGTATTGGGGATGTTGAAAATTAAAGGAGGTCAATTTTTCTATAAAAATAAACCAAGTTGGGAGAGTTGGTGAATATTAACAAATTTTTTTTACTTTAAAAAGTGATTAATGTAGAAGTGGAATAAATAAGCTTGAAGGGAAATCAACTATGTGACTAGGTTGCATTGGAATGTGTTGTCAATTTATTTTTTTTAAATGTCATTTTTGTTGATTTGGTGTGGTTAACCAATGTTAATTGATGTCATAGGCATAATATTATGATTAAAGAAAATTTTCTATGTGTACAAAGGCCATGAAAAATTACATGAAAATAGGTATAAACTAAAGTTCAAACTTAAATGTGTGAAAATGTTTATTTAACAAATTTTTATTGTAACATGGAACTTGGGGTGAACCAATACCTACACTACTACTATCACAAGTTTAATTTGGTGCCAAACCAACCCTTGAAATTAATGATGAAATGTCCTTTCAAAATGAAGGCAAACTTTAATGACTTCCTTTTGAATTAGGGTGAGTGTGAATCTAAGACATAGTGTGTGGTCCATGAAATTTAAACACAATTTCACAAAAAGGTGAGAAGTGTGTGGGAGTTACAACAACCATTTTCAAGATTGCCTAAAGGTATTATTACGGGTTTGGTTCCCAAAACTAGACACCATGAACACAATTAACATACTACACCCCTGATACTAGTTGAATTAAATTTTAGCCTAGATCGCTTTGTTGAGAGACTTTTATTGTTAACCATTAAATTTTGGCTTCATTCATACATGGATGTTTGCATTGCTAGATCTAGACATTCAAGACTTATAATTCTCACTTTTCAATATCACTATTAAATCTAATTAACTTTGAGATATGGACTAACCAATGAATAACAATTCAGTTTTCACATTATGAATGAAGTTTTTTGTTATTGCCTTGTTGTGTGTTTGGTTTGAACATCAAATATTTATATACATAAAAAATAATTCTATAGGGGTTTATTTGTCGTTGCAACCTAGTTTGATGTGGATAGGGTTCCAACTTTTTGTGTTCAAAATGTTTATCCCAACTTTACATTAACCATTCCTCTTGTTCTTCTTATGTGTTTTGAAAGATCAAAACAAGAAAGATGAGACTTTGATAAACATTTTAAAACAATTTGATTGCATGTTTCTATGTATGCGACTTTGATAGTTTCAATAATGTTGTGTGCCAATTTGATAGTACAAGACATAGCAAATACATGAAAGTTGTTGAATTGGTAGTAATGAAAATCATGGGCTTTGTGAAGAATGAAAGAACTTTCAATAGTTTGGCTTTTACAAAGATAAGCTTCACAATAAGCTATGTGAACATTTCGAACTACTTGTTTGCCTTTATGTTCAACAAATTTACATTGACAAAACTTTCTTTTATGAAAACAAGGCTTCATACTAAATTATGTAAACTTTTCAACCTATTTGTTTACATGTATATTCAGCCATTTTACATGTTTACATGGTTGATAGTTACTTTCCTTATTATGACAAAGTCATAGATTTGCCCATGAACAAATTAAGGAAAGCTTGATCATCCATCTATTAATGAAATAATGCTTTGTTTTCTACATTAATATAGTAATGCTCATTATTATTTTCAAGAAATGGAGCTTCACAACCCCAATTTGAGTACTATAGTACCTTTACCATTTTGGCAACAAACTATTAAATAATTAATCAAAATTAAAATTTTAACTTTGACATTTGGTTTTTCAATTCTAAAATTTTCAGCATGTAGTGGTTATAGAAAATAATAAACATGCTCTTGTTAGTGAACTACGGAATAGTCTAGTGTGTCTAAACTACTTCACTTTTAAGTCATTATCCTTAAAGGTTTGCAATTCAAACCTGATAGTTGAAATTTTTATTTTATTAAAATTTAGAAAAAAAATAATAAATAAAATTTCAAAAGTTCCACAAAATGACGAATAATTTAATTTCTGCTAAAATGGTAAAGATACTATGGTATTTAAAAAATAAATTTACCAATAAGTATGTTAAATCTTCTTGTGATTTATGTAAATATGGAGGTATCTCAATGTTTTGGACAATTACATTTAATGAATAGGTCCTAGGTTAAATTCTTAGGAAATTTGGCAAAGTGAAATTAGGTTTTTTAAAAACAACTTTCTTCAATTTTAATTAACATCAAACCTTAGTTGTAAGTATGCTAGTTGTTTAAAATAGGCGAACCTTGCGGGAATGTTTTAGTAGCAGTCATTGTAGTTTTGCATTCAAACAAACTTTATTAAAAAAAGTTTAATAAATGTTATATTTGTGAATGTTCTCCAACTATTCAAAGTCAAGGCTTGGGTTGTGTGTTGCTATGCACTACCAATGACAAAAAAAAAATGAAATGATGAAAAAGATGAATTGATTTTTGTGAAAGTTAAGTTCCATTTGAATGAAACATATTTGAATTCAAATTCATAAATTCAATTGAAGAAAAACAAGATGCAAATTGTGCACAAAGTATTGAAAATATTCTTGTCACTTTCATCATACGTGATTATGATGTTAAAAACAAAACAATTATGGAAAGACATGGATTCAAAAAAATGCTTTTCCTTTCCATTCAAAGCAAACTCCAAATTGAAATTTATTTTGGCAAGATGAACTAACTAAATGGACCCTAAACCTTTGTGCCCTAAATTAGCTTTGAGATTACCATCATCATTGAAATTGTTATCTTGTTTTTCACCTTCTCTATTTTCCTATTTATGGCTTGTAAATTAATTTGTAGTTTAAGTTTTTGTTCATGTGATTGTTCCTTGTAAATATCACTTATTTTGGTTGACATATAAATTTTGGGGTGTTCCCTTTGATTTACACGTTTATGGTACAAGTTGTTGGATTTGCATCAAGTCCCCTTATCTTTCTCATGTCAATGAGCAATCGATATTGATACCCTATGTGGTCTAAAAATTAAAAAAAACCTTACTTAACACATTGCCTTTAAATAGCCTAACCTAAAATAAAACACATACTTTGTGAAAGAATCTATGATTTTATTATATTTATTCATTATATGTTGAAATTTTCAAAATGAAAAATTGTGATGCTAAAACATAAATTTTAAATTATATTAATTATTTGGCACTACTATTAGTGTGCTAAACTTGAAAAGGTATTACGGCAACCAACTTTATATGTGTTTAACAATTACTAACTTTTTTTTTTGATTGGGTCACTGCTTGTCACATAATTGGATGCTTACAAGACTAAGGTTCAATCTTTCATACAATAATGTTTTTTGTTGTTATTTTTCAACTTAGTTGTGTTCAAATTTGTTTTCGAGCTTTTTTAAAAATTGTTGTTGGTGTTCATGTGCAAGTCTTGCTTAGTGTTGCTTGGAACATGTCATTATTATCTCCCTTATTTTGAATTTTTCTTTCATAAAAATGGACTCTACATTCAAACAATGTGTCCAATTTTTTCATTTTTCACACTACTTACATTCATTGATCACTCACCAAAATTTAATAAATAAATAGGTATATTTGAATTACCCTACATTATCATACCTCAAAATCATACACACGCAATAAGCCCATACTCACTATAACCATAAATATGAATCCTTAAACATTACATTGGCAAGTAGTGAATGATTCACTAAAAGGCAAAATGCAACCTATGGACATGTTCTCTATTACATAACGAGGATTGTCATAAATGGCATTACTTAACAAGCAAAGGGGTATGATTTAAAAAAAATTCTCATGAAAAATTCATAATTCTAATGACAAGATTTTAGAATGATCATTGTCATTAATAGACGGAAATTTTTGCATAAATTTATTATATGATTTCCAACTTAACAATTCCATGTTGGAACTTTTTAATATTTGTATCTTCATATCAGCTCCTTTTAATTGTTACATGTGAAAATTGAATGGTTTTTTCTCCGAAGCAAAATGAACACGTATTTGAACTTGGGCTCCACACTACTATGCACTATTAATGACAATCTTATATATTAAATCTACAGGTGGGTGTGTCTGTCTGTCTGTCCGGGTAGTTTCCAGGCACTGCCTGAACCTTTGTTTTTTTGTTTTTTTTTTTGATGGGTTTTGTTTTTTGTGTCAATTAAACTGCTCGGACCTTTGTTTTTTTTTTTTTTTTTTATGGGTTTTTTTTTCTTTTTCTGTTATTTCTCTTCGGGTGCTTTATTTACCTGGTTTTCACTATTCAATTATGAAGGAAATGTAATTTTTTATTTTTTTAAAAATAACTTTCATTCAAAAAAAAAAAA
>Ga0116227_10005265_pt1 | contig 27451 bp, 22 predicted proteins | sample S1TSphgellanicum_FD_89693 | JGI IMG/M metagenome (GOLD analysis project Ga0116227, IMG submission 89693) | Host-associated microbial communities from peat moss isolated from Minnesota, USA - S1T2_Fb - Sphagnum magellanicum MG | ecosystem: Host-associated > Plants > Peat moss > Unclassified...
CATCCTAATCATCCTCTCTTCCCTCGTCCCCCCTGTTGTGGGCGGCTTGTGGTGGGTGGGGGGGGGGGAGGTATTATTATTTTTTTATCATTATTATTATTATTACACTGGGGTAATATTATTAATAATAAAAATAAAATTCAAAATTTCTAGACCCAATTGTTATCAAATTCCTTGTCAAATTAATATCCCCAATTATCAATTAACCTGTTTTTTAAAAAATATTATTGATTTGTTAGGCACAAGGATTGGTTATTAATGTCACCTTGGGTAACCACCTAGTATATTGCTCAAGTAGGTTTTAGGGTTTTTCTTTTCTTTCCTTTTCTTTCTTCCCTTCTTTTTAGCAAATACATGTTATTCAAGCCAAAGAGGAGATCTCCTTTTACTTAATCTCCATGAAATCTCCAATTCCAATAGTAAATTAGAATGTGAAGGTGCCAAAAGTACACTAAATGAATTTTAGGGTTTAAGGATTGATAACCAACTTGGATCAAAAATTTACCCATGGATCAAATGTAAGTATATTTTTCTTCATGAAATGAATCAAAAATATAATTACAACATTGTGCCATGACCATATGATGTTGTTTTAGGGGGGGGGGGGATCACGGGCATCATCCTACAATTAATTGTAGGTGCAATTGTATACCACGTAGGTAGGTTAAGTCAACCCGAGATGTTTTAAGAATTCGAACAAATGCCCTTATTCTTGTGTTATATAACCTATTTGCAAAACATTCATTCATTCATTTGACATTTGTGTTATAACCTATTTGCAAACATTCATTCATTCATTCGACATTTGTGTTATAACCTATTTGCAAACATTCATTCATTCATTCATTCATTCATTCGACATTTGTGTTATAACCTATTTGCAAACATTCATTCATCCATTCATTTGATGTTAGAGCCTTTTGAAGACTTCACAACACAACAAGTTTCAACTTTGGCAACTTTGGGTTTTGACACATTCTCTCTCCCATTCCTCAATTATTTGATGCTATTGAATTTTTTTTAAGTCCGAGGAAGGAAAGTCTAGGTTTTGATGAAAGCATGATGATAAAAAAAAACTATGTATGTTTCCAAAAGAAAAAAAAGGTTGAATAAGTACACTCTCTCTCTCTCTCTTCCCCAACTAACCCTACCCCACCAAATAATTTTTCATTCTACTACAATGCACACAACTTATGCACACACCACTTTATTGCATTAGGTAGCAACTCTTTTATTGAGAAAATAAGAATAAAAATTATAAATACATAAATCATAAAAAAGAATCCATCAATGATTACAACTAACTAAATTGCCCAAAAATAATTTACTTTAATTATAAATAAATAAATAAATAGTTATTATTATGGTGATGAATATGATGCCTCTTTTGTGTGTGTGTGTGTGTGTGTCCCCAAGTGGGGCTTTTTAGGCAAATAAATAGCCACGAAAGTGTTGATATTTAAAATAGTAAATAATAATAATAATAATAATAATAGTAATAATAATAATAGTGATGATTGATGATGATAAATGGTGATGTTAATAATAGTAGTATTTAGTCAAATAAAAATCACATACAATTTTATTTTATTTTATGTTCTCTTATATATATATATATTTATTTATTTATTTGTTTGTTTATTTATTTATAGTCCTATAGTAAGTAGTAAAACCTTGGGGAAAAAAACTCCCAAAGTTTGCTGCCTCCTTTTGTGGCTTTTTGGTCGGAAAATAGCCACAAAAGTGTGGAAAAAACAAAGAGCGCTGCGAGTCGCTTGTTCCCCGAGGCAGCAAATAGCCACAAAAGTGTCGAAAAGACAAAGAGCACTCCGAGTCGCCGGAGCGAGCGCGAGAGAGAGAGAGAGAGAGAGAGAGAGAGAGAGAGAGAGAAGAGAACGGGAAGAGAAGAGAAGAAGTGGCGCGCGGGACACAGAGAAGAAGAGAGAGATAGACAGGCAGACAGGGAGGAGGAAAAGTGCGCAAGAGGAAGAAAAAAGAGAGCCACAAAAGTGGTGGAATAAGTTTGGGGATCATCATCATCAGCAAGAGAATACTTCCGGAGTGGAGGATTATTAGGTGTTTGTGTTTGAGCTCAGATTTGGATCAAGCTTGATGAGCTCCAAGCATTGAAAGAAGGGATCTGAGAATACTATATAGTATAGTGTGTCCTGCCCCCTAGAGCTACTAGAGGATTTCCGTAAAGCTATGGAGAAGTTTTACAGCAATAACAACAACAGGAGGAGGAAGAGAAGGCAAGAGACGCAAATGGGTGGGTTCAAAATTGTGTTGCTAATGGTGATGAAGATTATGATCGTCATGATGGTAGTATCATCGTGGTGGCCATCGGCTGTATACGGATCCTTTGTGGTTGAAGAGAGTAGTCTGACGGTAACCTCTCCGCAGTCCTTGAAGGGGACATACCAAAGCGCCATTGGCAATTTCGGAGTGCCACAATATGGAGGCACCTTGGCAGGCTCCGTCAAATACTCCAAAGACAAGCCCAAAGCTTGCGATCCTTTTGTAGATCCATCCTCCTTCAAACCCAGTGCCAGCCAGGGCGGCCGTCCCGTCATCGCTCTTGTAGATCGAGGAGGTTTGCCACACTTCCTTGTTGCACATCTTCTTGTGTTCTTCTTCTTCTGCTTCTTCTTGGGATTTGTTTTCTTTTCTTTGAGATTCTTCTTTGTGGGTGTTCTTCCAGACCAAAATTCCGGAATTGGGCTGTTTTTTGGGGCAGATTGTTTGTGGTTGTTTTTTCAGGACCCAAATCCGAAATGGGTGGTTGTTGTTTTTGGCAGATTGTTTCTTTGCCAAGAAGGTGTACAATGCACAGCAAGCAGGTGCGGCAGCAGTGTTGGTTGCAGATGATAGGGATGAGACTCTGCTCACCATGGATTCACCAGAGGATGATAGCAATGCAGCACAGTACCTGGACAACATCACCATCCCATCTGCTCTCATCACCAAAGAGCTCGGTGACAAGATGAAGAGCAGTCTGGAGCAGCAAGGGGAGATGGTGAACGTCAATCTCGATTGGCGAGAATCACTCCCACATCCAGATGAGCGAGTTGAATATGAGTTTTGGACCAACAGCAATGATGAATGTGGCCCGAAATGTAATGACCAGATCGAATTTGTCAAGAGCTTCAAAGGTGTTGCACAGATCTTGGAGCAAGGTGGCTATACACTCTTCACTCCCCATTACATCACATGGTATTGCCCTAAGGCATTTGTTGATAGCAAGCAATGTAAAGCTCAATGCATCAACAAGGGGCGGTACTGTGCGCCTGACCCTGAACAGGATTTCAATGTTGGCTATGATGGTAAGCAAGTGGTGATGGAGAATTTGAGGCAGCTGTGTGTGTTTGATGTTGCCACCAACAAGCTCAACAAACCATGGGTTTGGTGGGATTATGTCACCGATTTCCAGATTCGTTGCCCCATGAAAGACAAGAAATATGGACCCGAATGTGCAGAACAAGTCATGACCTCTTTATGTAAGCTTTGTTTCTTTCTTCTCTATCCCCTTCTTCTGATACCATGCCCACCCACCACCCACACACTGGTTTTTTGTCACCCTGCATGGCACAGAAAAATTCTGTAGATCAAACACTACGGTAATAAGACTAATATATGCACATTATTTTTCACTTTGAGTGGATTTTTGCAGTGAGTAAAATAGGCACCTTTTTTTTCCTTGAGGGTTTATAACTATGCACCTTGTTTTTGAATTTTTGTGGTGAGTAAAAGGGGCATCTTTTCTTCAGGGTTTATACCTATGAACCTTTTTTCACTTTGGGTGAATTTTTGTGGTGAGTAAAAAGGGCGTCTTTTCTTGAGGGTTCATACCTATGCACCTTGTTTTCACTTTGGGTGAATTTCTGTTGTAAGTAAAACCTGGGCATCTTTTTTTCTTGAGGGTTGGTTTATATGCATGCGCCTTATTTTTCACCTCAGTTGAATCTTTTTTTGTGGTGAGTAGGCAAAAAGGTGTCTCTTTTACTGAAGGGTTTTTTGTGTCTGCTCCATTGCAATGAGGATCTGAGTGAACATTAGTGTGAATCATGGTTTTTGAGTACCAAAGGGTTTTGGTGTTATGGATTTTGGTTGCAGCAATAAAGCCTTCTGATGTGCGTGAGTGTATGGGAGATCCAGAGCTTGATCAAGACAATCCAATTCTAAAAAGAGAGCAAGAAGCACAGGTTCGTTGCTCCTTTCCTTCTTTTTTTCTTTCCTTTTTTCTATTTTTTCAAAAACTGAGATTGCTTTGGAAACTCTGTTTTACCACTACAGAAAAGCTGCTAGCTTTATGCAGCTTTTGGGGTTTCTGACATCTGGGGAACTCAAATCATCCTGCTATGGCCCCACTATTTACAGTTGATCTGAAGGGTCTACATATCCAGGCAGTTGCATATGATATTAGAAGTAGTACATGTACACCCTTTCCCCACCCTCCCCCAGCAGTCATGTTCATGAGGTTTTTCGGATGTGGAAATGAGTTGGGTTGTATTGTTGATGTCACACACCAAAGTAAAATTCTGCATTTTCTTCTCCATCCTATGATTGCGAATGTCATCCATAAATGTCTAATGCAGCAATGTCAGTTGTAACCTGGCAGGTTGGGACAGGTGATCGTGGTGATGTCACCATTTTGCCAACACTTGTTATCAACCAACGGCAGTACCGAGGTCAGTGTGATTTCCCATCCTTTAATCTTGTTAACTTAGGCATTTATAATGACAAAATATAAGCATGAAACTGCCCTGAAAAAGCTGACCCAAGAAAGTTTGTTTGTGCTGAGAAGATTCTAACCTATTCCAACTAGGTATTACTCCCTAAGTGGAACACCTTTCCTTATGTAGTTGGACAAAACCAGTGTTCATCTGGTATTGACTTTTGAAAATACCAGCCTGGTCTTGGTGTTGGTCCATTAAAAAACTTTCACACCCACCTGGTCCTATATTGGGTCCAAGACTGATTTTTGGCTGGTATGAGGCAAGTATATACCTGATGTTGAAACTGGTATGTATGCAAGTATGGTTGAAACTGTCACATTGGGTTTTTTTTTGTCACCAAGTGGCAAAAAATCACCAAAAAAAACACTGAAAGTAGGTATAGATGCCTTGTATTACCTCAGGTCCCTACCAGGCTGGTGCTGGTGCAAGATTGGTATTGCTTCAGATCATACTAGCTTGGTAGGTAGGGTCCTTGGTGCCAGTGTTGATAGCAGGTGTGCAGGGCAACTATATTCCATACCCAAAACACTGGACAAAACCTAATATAAAATAGTGTGTTGCTTTTGTGGACAATATGGTTGGTCTTTGTAGGAAAGCTGGACAAGGCAGCAGTGATAAAGGCTATCTGCTCTGGTTACAAGGAGAGCACAGACCCACCAGTGTGCTTAAGTCAATGTAAATTTTCCATCCTATCCACTTGAGCTCTTACTTCCCTCTGAAGCTTCTCATCTAATAAGAATGTCATGGTGTCAAGTGCAATGCTGGTGGTGAATGTATAGTATTTATCTATCTTAACTTCTTTTTTTCCCTCCACACTTTAAGATTTGGGTGATTTGGGATTTTGGGTGATTCTTTCTTTCCTTTCACTGGTATCCAGTATTAATACTGTAGTACATGGGTGACTTCAGCATAAGTTAAATTAATCTTTATTATGCCAAATTTTTTGAAAATCATCAGTCCTCTTGTTGAAAATTCCAAAAATTTAGATTTGAGGACAACTAGAATTGTGCTGCAATGAAACAAAATGTTGGAGTCTAGGAATTTTTGACAGGGCAGTTGTCACTGGGAAATTTTGGCAGCTGTTGAAACAAATGAATGCCTGACCAACAATGGAGGATGCTGGCAAAAGGGCAATATTACAGCATGCCAGGTAAGAGAGATATCTTCTTATGTGTCTCCTGATTGTTTCTTCCTGAAACACCCAAGTGAAAACAAAAACATTTTTTTCAGCTACAGGAATCTCTCTCCAGTGTTGTCTTTATTTCTTGGTGGGTGTTTTATGACTTTGCTTTCGGGGTGGATCATTTTGTGGCACAGGACACATTCCGTGGCCGTATATGTGTATGCCCACTAGTGGAAGGTGTGCAGTTTGAAGGTGATGGATACAGTAACTGTCAAGGTAATAATATTGCTCAATTTATGACCTGCTTACCTACATACCTGATGTCATTCATCCTCTCCTTTGTTTACTTTCCTTGACTTACCATTCGCCCTTCATACTACCGCCCCCAAAAAAGGTTTAATTGTCTGAAATTCATGAATGTGGAAACAGCCACAGGACCAGGACGCTGCAGAGTTGACAACACTGGATGCTGGATAGAGACCCAAGGAGGTCTTACATTTTCTGCCTGCCAGGTACTCTCAACCCTAACCCCCGATGTTTTCATCTGAGTGTTATACTCCAAACCCTAAACTCTTCCAGCAAAATCACAAGTATTCTCTTTTGTTTGAAATACTTTCAAATTTGTTACATTTGCTGGAATATACCTACACATATTATTTCTCTCTCTCTATCCAACCCAATCTGTGCAAAGATTTTGCTGAAATGTGTAGGTTGTAGCTCCTCAAGGGTCAGGCACAGTGTGACATTGCAATGGCATACTAAAATTTGGCCCTGTTTTGTTTTTTGTTTTGTGATTTACTTAGGATTCCTCAGCTGGATGTGTGTGTCCTGAGGGGTTCACTGGTGATGGGTTGATTGATGGCACCGGATGTGTTGGTACGTTACATGACTGCTAACAACATCTGCCTTGCCTGTTAAGAAGCACATGTGCTGACATCTTTAGGGTTTAGTTATTACCTGATCCAAATCTTTGAACCCTAAACTGATGACCTCAATAAGAGGGTTTTGCTTCCAGTTTGGTTTTCCCACAAAGTTCTCAGGTGTGATGATATGCTTGTGCAATTGTTTGCTGAAGGTCAATGGCATTGAGACTTTGCCACAAAGAATTATTATCTCTATTACACGTTGTAGAAGTGTGTATTTGTGGCATCTAATTGAGACTTTTGCTGTTGTAATTTTTTTGGTTCACAAGATCAAATTGGGTGATTGCAATGTTTGTCCTTTTGTTTGTGCAGATGTTAATGAGTGCACCGAAAAGACAAAATGTCAATGTCCACAATGTCTCTGCAAAAACACATGGGGTAGTTATGATTGCACATGCTCCAGTGGCCTTCTCTACATTCATGAGCATGACACATGCATCAGTGAGTCTTGTGCCGCCTCCTCTTCCCCCCCCCCCGATTCCTGCTTCCAAGCAACCCTCGTCATCTGAGTCATTCATTCTACATGGAGATTATGTCCTTACCCTTCTTCATACATGGTCTGTGCTGCAGGTAAGAAGATTTCATCATCCAAACTTGGGTGGTTTGTTTCACTCATTGTTTTAGTGGGCATGGTGTCGCTTGGAGTCATCGGCTACATTATTTACAAATACAGGCTTCGGGTACAATTTTTTTATTCTGCCATTTCTCCTGCATATTTTTTCCCATGCATACTGTACAGTTCTGGGTTTGTGTTCTGGATTTGTTTAAAGTGTACTGAGCTCTGGTGTTGCTGCTTTCATTGTTGTTGGGTGGGGAATGGCAGTCATACATGGATTCCGAGATCAGGGCAATCATGGCACAATACATGCCATTGGATAGCCAGAATGAGGTTCACAACCACATGCAGGAGGATGCTTAAACTGCAAGTTTCAGACCCATCTACACCGGCACAAAAAGGATTCTACTATGCATGTGATGAGAATCCTGTGGGAGGAGTCAGTCACCTGGGACTTGGACACAGAAAAAAACACTTGGTATTGTTTGCAATATCTGTGTGTCCTTGGTTCCAAAAGAGCTCTCAAACAACCCTTGTGTTCTGCTTGGGACTTATGGTTTAGGGTTTAGGGTTTAGTCTGTGCCAGCATAGTTCTCAGCCTTTTGAAGCACTTTGTCTCCTGTTACACCACAGGGTTTGCAGCAGGGCTGAAAGATAATTGTAGAAACTTAACTGTCAGTGCCCTCAAACAAGGGTTTAATACAGATTGGAGTTCAAGGGTGTAGGCTGTGTGGTAGGTGGATTGTCATTTGTGTTGTTGTACAGGCAGCAGATTGAACTTACTTTCATGAGAGAGCTTGTGCAGGATTTTGTGGGGAGATGTGCCAGGTCCTGATGTTCAGTGCAATGGTGAAGTGGATTCGCTGTCTTGTAAGTTGTTAGCTCATGAGGAATTTGTTTCATGACTTAATTGTTCTAGAAATTCAGACTGTATACTTGGGACGGGGAATATGAGATTTGTAGATGTGGATATTGCACGCTAGGAAGTATGATTACACTGAGAGTAGGAAATGGGGTGTGGAATGTGTGCACATGGGTCTTAGGAAATGGGGTGTAGATGGATGCACATGGGTCTTCATCTTTTACCTCGATTTGTCCCTTTTTCTGCATAAATTCATCAATGACAATTTTATGTCAACCATAAAGGTTGTGTAGAGGGTTGATTTCTTTAAGTTAATAAAACATATCAGCATACCCCTAATTTTACTAGTCCTGGAATTAAGAGAAACTGATGCAACTTCTCTTGCTGCTGTTGCCTGGTCAAACATTGTGGAAAGGTGAAGAAATTTACAAGTAAGTGAACCATTTCATTAGTGGGCCACAGTTTCAAAAGTTACACTTGGTCCTCCAAAAAAAGATCATGCTCTCAAAGCTCTTCATGTTGTGTGTTTTTCTCAAACAATGGTTCCATTTGAAAAACACGAAAAAAAAAGCTTTTGGTAGGACAAGACAACGAATGGACCTTAAACATGTCTACCCTACATCAACCATTCAAATCCTATATGAATTTATGATAAAATGTAAACACTTCATCTCAAAGGCTTGTTGTTTTGGAGTCATATGCCATCATCATGTTCATGCGAAGAGTTCTTTGAATGCAATGTTGTACTTGGGACAAACTTCCAAATCGTTTAAAAGGGAACCAATTCCAACCATTAATTCCCCTTTGTGAGTTGAAATATTATGGGAAGTCTTCATGTCAAATTTCAAAAATATCAAAGTTCCAAATGCAAAATTGTTGGGTAGGTGTCACAAATGTTTTGTTGGCATTTTCAAACTTTGTCAAAAAAAGGAAAAATATGATACATTCTTAAGAAAGCATGATAAACAAAAATGTGTTCCCCACCAAACATTAAATGCCTATTTCCAAGGGAAGATGAACAATGGAAAAAAGCTAAAAAGGAAATACAAAGCATCAGATGTCCTAATTTTTCCTAACTTTTAACCTTAAATAATGGGCATCAAACATAAACAAGATTAAAAATTTATTTATAGTAATTTACCATGTCAAGTGGTAGCTAATAGAATCTATAAATTCAATTCAAATTCAACCATAGCTTCATGGTTGACATGGATGTCATTTTTTTCTAAATGGCTATTATTGTCATCTTTATCCAATACTACACAAGTTTCACACAATTTGGACAACTGCAAAAATGGAAAATATGGTCTATTAGAACATCTCCACCACATCCCATAAAACTTCCTCACTTCCCTTGCAAAACTATAGGGGTGCAATCACAATCAAACGAGCCAAAAAACACATTGGGTGACCGTCAAAACTCTATAAAAATTGTAATTTTATTAGATATATTTTTGTGGTGCCACTTTAATGCCATGTTAATCATGGAATGTATTGCTAAGTGACTAATATGAATGTTGAAAAATTCACACAAAAAATTGGGGTTTCGGTTTTAATAAAAAGGACCTTTGAACTTGAACAACATTTACATCAAAAGCAGTCAAGTTTGCAAATTACTGAGCTAAAATTTGAGATAATGTTAAGTGATTATCCACACTCAAAAAGCATTCACAATTTGAAAGTTGTGAAATTTAAATTTTTAAAAAAAATTAAATCTATTGAATATAATTTTAAATTTTTTTTAAAAATTAAATCTATTGAATATAATTTTAAATTTTTTTAAAAAATTAAATCTATTGAATATAATTTTAAATTTTCAAAAATCCTTTACCACATGTAAATGGGGTGTAATTTACATGACATCTAAAAAAAAGTTATAGTTTATGAAACAATAAAATAAACCATTAAATAATTAACATATTTTCATACAATTTGAAATTAAGATAAATGTTCAAAACGAAATGCAAAATTTGGTAAAATATGTACACTTTTAAAAAAATATTCATGGAAAGTTAATACAAAAAATGTGATGTATTGAAAAAATAATATACATTTTTAGTTTCATATTGCAAAAAGATTTCATCCCAAAAGTCCTTTCTATGAAAAAGTGAAAATGACCACAAAAAGGATTATAGTTTGTGAATCGTTCATCACCATTGGTTCATCTGATTGTGATTGCACCCAAGATTATGTCATTGTATCAAAGTTGTGCCCCATAGCAAACATTGCTAAACATTAAACTCTTGATCTTGATGACGCAAATTTTGAAGCACTAAACTCAAAAAATTGAGAAAACATATTATCAAAACTAACACCTTTGTCACTTTTACCACCATTGGCAACATTTTATTTTAAACCTTCTTCACCAAACTGGTCAAAGATTCTTCACTTCTCCTTTTCCACCAAAACTTCATACACATTATTGATTTCTACAAACTTCTTTGAGGCTTTTTCATTCCCAAGGTTTTCTTCAAGATGAAACTTCAAGTCTAGCTTTTAATAGGCTTACTTGATTTGATCATTTGTGGTTAACTTTGATATTTCAAAAATGTTGTAGTAGTTTTTTTCTACATTGTAGATAGCAACTTAAGGTTATGACACTAGTCAACACAATTCCATTCCAACATATTTGAAGCAATGTGTAGCATATTTTATTCCTTTTCATTCAAGATCTTTGTACACACAACTTCACATTAGGGCAAGTCAAAGCAAAGTGCAATGTGCATCAACCTTAATTTTTGTGCCAATGACCTTTCCAAAGAAATTGCAATCAAATTTTCAATAATAATGAGGGGGGAAAAACAAGAAAATCATGTTCATCTTTGTACACAACTTCACATTAGGGCAAGTTAAAGCAAAGCACATTATAGTTCAACCTAAATTTTTGGACTAATGAATTTTCCAAATAAATCACAAACAAATTTTCAATGAGGGGGAAAAACATGAGAATCAAGTTCAAATAAAAGTTTAACATACCTTTGAGCTTTTATAACTTTGCATTTTGTTTTTTCACCCCACCACCTCCACTGTGGACCTCAAAAATCTCCACCATTACAAATTCATCTCCAATAAACATAAACAAAAATAAAACAAAAACATTTTAAAAATAAATCAAAAACCCAAAAATAAAACATGAACACAACAAACATCTCACTATTAAAACACAAGCAATATTAAGTATCAACACTCTTGGAAAAAATGGAAAAGAATGCCTCATTGCTAGGAACAAAAATTCAAATAGTTAGGTCTAGTTTCTACTTGAATATACAAGTGTTGCAATTGGTGCCTCAACATTCTCATCTTCCCCCCAACATAACAAATAACTATTGACGAGGCCAATCTTTTGTAGTGCAATGGAAATGTTTGTGTACATTATAAAGCATTGATATATTTCGCTTACAAATTTCAAATACACGTAACACTAACATGTGTGTGAACTTCAATTAATAATAGGAATGACCTTGAAACATCAACCGTCTGACATGATCTCTTTCAAATAAGGGCTTTTGTTGTCAAGAAACATTGTGTTGTTGAATTCTTTTGAACAAAAGTTTAATTTCTTTGCAAGTGATAACATACTAAAGCAAACCAAAGAAAAAAGTTGAAAGTTCATTTTGAAAGTTTATATCCAATATAATTGAACTTTGACTTAATAGAAAAGGTTTTTAATGACATAGTTAGGTTTGAAACAAGTAGGTTATTAAAATAATGTAGATAACATGAACATGAAAAGATAAATGTTAATGTGCCTTTCATATCCATGTAGGTGGGTAATGCAAAGGAATGAGATAGCTTGACTTGGAAGAAGTAGGTTCAAACTTTTAGGCTAATATACCTAATATGTATATGAGTCCCTTTGTTATATTTCTCATACTACATTTTTGTTGTGCAAAACAATATGTATCAATCCTAAAAAAACCTACCAATATGGCATCCATAAAAGTCCATTATAACATGTTATTGTCCTTGCATCCTATTAAATTTCACATAGCATTAAATATGAGCCTCATACCAATTTAGACTACAAATATGACAATGATAAAATGAACATCTTTTTTAAGTTATTTATTTTTGGCATATTCATTGTGGAAATGAAATGTTTCACGTAAGAAGTTATCTCTTGCTTGAATGGAATGTTTGAATTTTCTTTTGTCACATTGTTTTCCAATCAAACATAATTGGCAAATGGGTTTATCCTTAGTACAATAACACATTTTTGTGCATGTGCAATGAATTAAGGATAAGCAGTGCATGATCTACATTTAATGTTTGGAATATTGTATCAAATGTTTATGGGTTCTTAGTGACAATTTAACGTTCTGTTTACAAATTTAGATTCTAGCTTGTATGCCTTACAATGTTTTCTCTAAGTATGTTAAAGTTGATTGTGGTAATCATGCATTTTCTACATAATTTGAACCAAAGGCATATGCATGCACATTTTTCCAAAAGTTCAAACTTTTTGCCCTTTTATGGTTCCCTTATTGTTTCCCTTATTGTTTAAAGTGTTTTCTACTTAATTCAAACATTAATTGGAAAAAAAAAAACCCCAACAAAATCCTACCAATAAAATGATCCATATGTGATAATGCATTACATTGTTAAAAAATATATGTTAAAATTTTATTTCAAATTCTTGATCATGTTAAAAAGTATAAATTCATCAACTCCCACACGTAAATGACAAAGATGGATTATGGCACAAGGTCCACCCATGCTAATAGGAGCCAATGGTGCTTAAGTGATTGCTTAATTATAATAATTTTGAAATTTGTGTTTTTTAATTCCTTTAATTAATTTCAAATTCATTCACATGTTCCCCTGATATATTATGAATGTTATATAAGTAAATCCAAACTAATCAACATCAACTTAAATTACCAATTAAAAATATGAAATATTGAACAATGGTTATTACTTCAATATGTGTTAATTAATGACATGGGTGGACACCACTTCCTATGGCTTGTAAAGTGATATCATCAAGATAATTATACAATTTAACATTAAAGTAATTTTAAATGTTAAATCATCACTAATGTAGTCGTAGTGGGAATGTTAAAAAAAATGACACACTTCATAAACACCCTATGATCACCTCAATTGCACGTTATGCCATAATGACCTAAACATTTATGAAAAAAATTCCCTAATATAATATACTTTGCAATCCTCCATGGACCCCTCATTGAAATGACAATTTTGTATAATTTGATGTTTTTAATTTCAAAATTAGAACATTTTGTGTCTCACAACTTGGATCTTCATCATTCTTAGGACATATAACTTATTGAACATGTAAGACCATTTTTTTATAACCTCCATAGAGTTTCAGCATGACTTAAATATTTTTATTTGTTCATGATTTGCCCTTTCAAATCATAATCTAAATGTTTAAACTTTTTGGGTGATAACATTGGTGATTGGGGATGTAACTACAAGTTCAATAATTTGTTTTTCGATGCATCATGTGTGATTGAATGAAGGTGTCATTCGATGTACCTACATAGTCGTTGCCCATCATGCCTTGGGATCAATGAAGATTGGATTTTGTTGACCCATTAAATTTAATAATTTGACATAAGTAATATGTTTTGGTTATGATTAGACACTTTTCAAAATGGCTGAAATCAATGCCATTGCCAAATCAAAATAATGAAATAGTTGCCTATGCATTTTTAGATAGGGTATTTAATAGGTTTGGTGTTCTAGTTAAAGTACTCACCAACCAAGGTACACATGTTAATTGAATAGATGCTGCAAACAATGAAATGAGGTTTGCAAAAGTATGGGTTTCAAAAGGGCCATACTAAAAAGTGGGACTTGTAATTATTTAAATAGCCATGGGATATAAAATTAGTTGGTAAGCTTCTCTTGCATCCCTTTCACTATGTTTTTTATTATTTAACCATGAGATAGACCTACCAACTTCCATCCAATGTGATATGATGGTAATAATTAATTTGGATGATTTGAATGTGTGGTTTTAGGCATGTGAATAACAAATAGTTTTATTCCAATGTGTAATGCCAATGGCTATGGAAAATTTGACAATTTTTCAACATTGAAATACATTACATTATGTCATTATTCAAGGAGGTGGTTATTGGCCCCAAGTTCCTAAAGTTGAGCTAAGAAATTATGTATATTTGTAATAAACAACGTTAGATGTCATTATGAAATGTGTTATTTTGCATGTGCAAAAAATACTACCTTCCAAAATATTGTTATTAGAAGGCCAAGATGGTCAAACATGGTAACGCGTGATAGTTGAATCATGCACATTTCTTGAAAATTATGAACCCCCAAAATCATGAAATACCAAAAAATTTTGATTTCAAAATAACAATTTACTTTGGGAATTTTGGGAAATTATAAATTAAATCAAATCCTTGTGGGACCTCCAAAATATACTATGAGGAAGGTAATGTTTCCTATAAAAGTCCAAGTCATCTTTGAATAATCATGTTCAAACCAAATGATATTTCAATCATTAGAAAGGTATTAATGAATAATATAATGCGATACACTTTCATTGGTAAGATATATTTAACTGCTAAAAGTTATGGTCACTTGAAAAAACAACAATCGTAAGGAAAAACTCAACTCCCATTCATTTAAAACATCATTTGAGGCATTAAATGCTTTTTAAAAAGCTTGATACAATGTTGGAAAGATCTTTTGAAGGGATATAAGATAAAATTTTATGATGTTCAATTTGTATATAATTTGAAGAAGTTATGAATTCCCACAATTTTGAGATTCAAAACTTGACAATTTTGGGAATCCCTCTTAGTTTATTTTGGGAAACCATTGGGATTTCATTCCCATGATGAACTATAGAAAATATTATAAGTGAAGTAATGTCAACTCTCTCAAGGAGTTTGGGTTATGGTGTATTTTATGAATTTGTGTGAATCACGGAGTTGAAATGGTTTAAAATTCCACTAACCACCTCCTTTTGTTCAATATTGTAGATTGAGGTGACTAAAAGTTTGATTTGAAGTGTCAACTTGTCTTAGTTTTAGTTTTGTAGTCTTGGCCCTCTCTATTCAATTGTGAATAGTTATGGGATGTGATTCAAGTTTCTACATTTTGCTGCTATAATTAGGATCACAAAATTTTATAACAACCAATAACACTTGAAAAACTTGAGGGTACATCATTGGGAGTATAACATTCATACCAATTGACAAGAGTGTAAGCGTATCATTGTTGCCTTGCTCTTCACATGACAATGATTACAAGATTTTCAACAACCATTCCAATTGAGAAAAAAAGAAAAAAGGTTGTTTTGAGAATAATGGGTTTTTTTTTCACTCCATAACAATTATGACAATATGTTTTATTCTCCTTTGAAATGGAGCTAGCATTCAATGGTGTGTTTACACCAACTTTGAAGGTAAAAAAATGATGAATCATTGTCAAACTTAGCTAAAGAAAAAACATTAATCCAAAAGGGGAAGGGAGGAACAAAAAAAGGTCCAAGACCTACCAAATGGTGGCAAAAAAACAACCTATGTCCTAAACCTTTCACTGCTCAAGTGAAGTAAATTAGACAAGGAAAGGGGTGAGACTCGAAAAACATCATGAACAACATCATGGGATGCAATTTATTCCCCTCCATGGGCACACCAGAAAGGTGTATCCTATCGAATCTATTGAAAGAAAGGAAAAGAAAAAAGACAATTCAAAATGCCATGACTTATTGATCCATGAATGGGCAAATGAAAGTGCATGTGAAGAGAGAATTCAAGCCATAGTTGTAGGCCCCCTTTGTTACTAAACTTCTAACTGATTTTAAAACAACATTTCAATATCTTTGATTTATCGATATATATTTATACTTGGGCTTCACACTACCAATAATGATCAATTAAAATAAGGTCAAAATATGAATATATCTAAAAGGTACTTAAATAAATTATTCAAGAAATTATTAATTGCCATGAATTATTAATCCAATATCATATAGATTGTCCATGAAAACATTTCTATTTTCCTTAATTCTAGAATGTGAGATTTAATTTTCTCTTACTAAAACATTCATTTTTATGGCACCCATGATGTCTTCTTGTTGTGCCTTTTGTTGTTTTGAAAAAAAAATTGGGCCTTCCCAACGTCCCCCAATGTTTTCCCTACCATGCTTTCCAACAACCCTTGTCTTAAAATATATATATATATATTGACCTTAGTGCTTGCAATGTCCCCTATGTACTTTTTGGTGCCTTTGGTGTCCTTTGACATTGTATATAGGGCCTTCAACCCTCAACCTTTTGGTGACCCCTATTGCCCAAGGAAAAAATTCATGTCAAACCTAGTGCCCTTGGTGTTTCTAATGTGCCTTTTTAACACCCATGCAAAATTGTTTGTTGTCATTTTGTCATTACGATGTCATTTTTTTATCATAATTTTCATCTTTTTGTTGTTCTGCATCTTTTCATCATCCTTGGCATTGTTTGCATGTGTTTATTGTTGTTGACAAAACTTAAATCATCCCCAAAACGAAATGCCCCATCAATTTGAATTTTCATTAAGGATGTTCAAATTTGTGAACATTTGCTATGTCAATAGCCCATCTTTGGATGTCATTTTGGGACTTTGGCCTAACAACAATCACAACAATCAAAAACTTCAAGAAAAATTGGAAATATTAGATGAATCAAATCTTCACTAATTCTAAAAAAGACCAAAGTTGAAAGGGGAAATACGTTTTATTGATTTGAAAAGAGAAAATAGTTAAAAGAAAAAATGTTCATTAATTCATTCCAAGGAAAAGGTGATTAAAAAGGGCAAAATAAAATGTCCACCCCCAAATCATGTGTGGAGACCATATTAAAAGATTGTTATGTACCACTTTTCAAGGTTTAAAATGAGCTTATTAAGTCTAATTAAATTCATAAACATAACATTGATAGAATAATGTAGATCCTTTCCTTGAACTTTTTTGGGATTTTTTTAGGAATTGTTTTCTAAGGTACTTTTGGAGGCATTTTATTTTTTAATTAGGTAATTAATTGAGTAAGTGTGATTTAATTATGAATTTCCAAAGTTAAGTAGTGTGATTCTTAAAAGAGCCATGACAATTAAGAATACAAATTTGTAGCAATTTTCAAGTTTTATTCTAATAAAGAAACAAGACCATATATTAGGGCATGCAATTGATAAACATGATAAGAAAAAAAATTATAAATGTGATTTTTTTATAAAAGGTCTAAATTTTTTATTCAAGCAATTTTATTTCCTTAACCATTCCTTAACATGATTCCTAGTGGTACCACCCGAGGATGAATTTCCTCGAATAGGAGATTGAATACCATGCATAGTATTGGGATGATTCCATCGTGGTTGTTTCCACATGGTAAATACAAAAGGCATATCTCTATTGTCCCCTTTTGCATTGACATTTGCTCTTTTGTTGATAATTTTTTGAAAAATGTCAACATGTCCACATGAAGCCTAATTAGACAACACATGTTCATATGTCAATGACATGTCACATTGAAATAAATAAATTTATGCCAAAAGGATAATAATGATATGATGCAATCTGTAACATGTAATAAATCTTTATTTGTACCAAAACAAGGAAAAGACAAATTCTCCAAATGTTCATGAAGTGAAAGATAGTAATTCATTCCTATATGAAGTTGAAACATGAAAAGACATAAAGATTACAAAAGACGTTATTCCATTCCATTTAACAAAAATATCAAGTGGTCCATGTCTAGAATTGTTGAAGTGATGACCACTAATAGACCCTATACGTAGCACATAAACTAGTTCGAATTGTCATCATCATTGGAATTTAAAGTCTAGACATGGCTTCTTTTTTACTTTTTGGAAAATGACCGATATGGCCTTAATAGTTTAAGGAAACTTTTGGAAGTGACAAGAATTTCTGAAAGTTTATCAAATTTGTCAAAAAGTAATTGAAAAATAACAAGTGCTAAATACTTTGAAATCTTCTAACTTCTACATACAATGTTGGATTGATGAGATTTCTTCAACATTAGGTTCAGATTTCCAAAGCCTAACATAGTCTTTAAAGATAGATCATTAATTATAGGATGATTTTCCTTTGTTGAAAAATAATGTCTAATGAGAAAACATAAAGTTGTTACAACTACGAGGTGTAATTCAATGCCCATGCTGACAAGCCAACAATTACATTTGAATTTGCTATGTTTGTTTATTGGATTCAAGAATAAATTAATGCTTCTTGAAATGTGTATCCAAAATTTTCAAGTGTTTTTTTGCAATTGTAATTTGTAAAACCTATTTGTTGTTAATTTCAACCAAATTTGATCATTAGTTGGTCACATTGGTTGTTGTATGACAATGAAGTTAGGTTGATGACCAACTAACCATTTATGTTGTTCCCATTGGATGTTCAAACAATAAATCTTTAAAAAAAAAATTTGATGCAAATTGAACATACAAGTTGCTTTAAACCCCATTGGATTTAAAATTTCTAATAATACCCCAAGGTTAAAGATAGGGATTAAGGTTAAGTAGTTTCAAGGTTTAAACTTTAAGCGAATTGATTACTAGCATTTAGGGTTTAGGGTTTTGAGTCTAAGGTTTAGGTCTTTGAATATAGTGTTTAGGGTTTTGAATCTAGGGTTCAGGGTTTTGAGTATAGGGTTTAGGTTTTTGAGTCAAGGGTTTAAGGTTTTGAGTTCAAGGTTAAAATTTTTAACATTGTAGTCTATTACTAACATTTAAGGTTTAGGCTTTTGAGTTTAAGGTTTAGGCTTTTGAGTCCAAGGTTTAGGGTTTTGAAGTTAAGGTTTGCATGTTTACAATTTAGAGTTTAGAGGTTTTGAGTTTAAGGTTTAGGGTTTAAAATTTGAGGTGAAAGGTTTAAAATTCAAAGTTCCATGTTGGAATTTGGAGGTTTTGATTTTAAGGTTTTAGGTTTAATGTTTAAAGTTGAGGGTTTATGTTTTAAAATTAATTATTAACATTTATGATATTCTTTATTCATGACATTTTTTTTAAAAATCAACATTAAACAATGAATCAAATATATGGGAATGTCACAGACCTCAATATGGTGGTTTAGGCTTTAAATTATAGGGTTTAATGTTTTCATGTATAGGGTTAGGGTTTTCATGCGTAGGGTTTAGGCTTTAAGGTTTTCATGCATAGAGTTTAAGGTTTTGATTTAAGGTGTAATGTTTTCATGTATAGGGTTCAAGGTTTTGATGCACAAGGTTTAAGGTTTTGATTTAAGGTTTAGGGTATTGATTATTATGATTATGGTGATAGTAAGTTTTTTAACCTCTAGGTGTGGTTTGGTCAATAATTAAAAGAAAAATAATAATCTAATTTACATGTAATTCAAATAAATAGATGAAAGTCAATAAAGTAATCATGATGATAACTTCAACAAGGGCTTAGGGTTTTCAATTTAGAGTTTAGGGTTTTGAGTATAGGGTTTAGGTTTTTGAGTATAAGGTTTAAGGTTTTGAGTTCAAGGTTTAAAAATTAAGCATTAGAATTGATTACTAACATTTTAAATTTAAGGTTTTCAATTCAGGGTTTAAGGTTTAAGGTTTTGAGGGTTCAAGGTTTAGGGTTTAAATTTTTAAATTGATTACTAGCATTTAGGGTTAAAGGGTTCAATTTTTAGCACGTTGTGTTCATAATGAATGTAATCACACCAACATGTACCGTTATTAATTGTAATCACTATTTACTTTTGTGTTTTGAAATGGTAAGATAAATTTGCATTGAATTTTTGGGATATACTTAATTAAAATAAAATCCATGAATATAACATGAGAAAATTTAAAATTTAAAAACTAAACTTAATGTATAAAAATACCCTAAAATATTTTTAAAACAATGTAAACTATGTTATTTGCAATGTAAAAAGAATTCACAAAGACTTGTTCCTCCATTTTATTAGTAAATTTTACTATCTACTTACCTATTTATTTTGAATTTATTTTGAATAAAAAACTTAACATAGTAGTATTTAAATTTTCTTCATGGCTTACAAATGATATTATACCATGCATATATATCTCATTTCAATTGAACTAATATTTTTGTTTAAGCATGATAATCCAAATGATGATTTGAAATAAATTGTATATTAATGCCTATCAAACTTTTTCTTCTTCTTAAAATATGAAATAATATATGATTTTTTTCAATTTCCTCCACACTTATGACTAGTCAACTAAAATTAATACATGTAATATTTTTTCAGTTGAATTCTTCATAACATCTAATATGTACGTTAAATTGAACATAGAAAATTAAAATCATTTCAATCATTTGTGGATTTTTTTGTTTATTTAATATATTATGATCCACATTACAATTAAAGAAACCTAAAATAGGTACTTAACGGTATAGGGTTTAACATTTATTATTATTTAAGAAAAATCCGTGTAATAATTTTTTTAATTTTATATTCTATTTTGGAATATTTGAAAGCTCAGATGAAAAGGATGAAATTGATGCCACAACATGGATGAGAATAATCATGAAATAGTTAGTACCATAAATTTTGTAGGGTTAAGGGTTTATGTTGATCCATATCTCCAGGTCTCATTACACCTTTGTCTATGTGCTTCTTCTTTCATTTCCAGCTTTTCCTTCTCGCATTTCTCCTTTGCATCGTGATTGTTTCCACTTTCACTTCAAGGAATCACATTTCAAGTTTTGCGCACTTCGTATCCCACTACATTCATTCAATTTTCAATTTAGTCCCTTTCTCATTCCACAAGTTCTTCAAATGCTCCATTGGAGGTTTCCGTTTCATCGTCGTGGTGCAAAGTTTCTCCATCCTAGCGCAAAGTTTCAGACAACTTCTACATCCTTTCATCCCAGTGTGCAACTCCCAACGAAAGCCTTCAAAGTTGCAACTTTAGGTAATCAAATTATTATTTTTTCCTCTTCCAATTATAAAATTATCACATAATTGTCTTCTATGCATTTTCAAATGTTTTGTGCATTTTATGTTCACCTATTCCTAGGTTTTAGAGTCTATACTCCAATGCAATCTATTGTTAATCATTCATTGTTCTTCTTGTTATGCATGATTCCTTGTTTCTACTTGTGCATTTTTTTTTTTCACTTTTCCACCCTCACTATATGTATGTGATTTTGTCTTTCTTCTTTTATTAAGGTCATGATTTGAATTTTTGTTAATATGTGCTTGTGAATCTACATGATTCAAATTTTGTACCTGCTTCTATTTACCTCTGTGTTTTTCTCAGTTACATCTTCATATTTTTTTCTATCTCCTTTCAAATACCTTATTTATTTTCATTTATTTATCTCCCCATTTCTCTCCTTGTATTTGTGTACTTCACTCTCTTCAACTCTATCTCCATCAATATCTCTTTTTGTCCCTATGTTTGTCTATATCTCTCAATCTCTCTATTTCTTTTTCCTCTTGTTTCTATCTCCTTATGTGACTTTGTCTGCCATAGTCTTTTCAACTCTTATTTATTGTTTGTCTTTGTGTGTTTCATTGATTTCAATTGACTATATATTTCCATCTTTTTTTTGTCTATACAACCTTTTTGTCTCCATTTCACGTTCACAAACCTTCAATGTTTGTATTTTCCTTTAGTTATTTCTTTTCCATTTCTGTTTGTTTTTGGTTTTTTTTCCCTATCCTTGTTGTTATGGTCTATTGCTAGCTAGTAGTATGGCTGAGTTTTCCCTTTTCATCCAGAATTGGAGCATAAACTCAATTTGCAAGCTGGTGTTCGTCACTAGCCTTGACCCATTGTAAGGAGCTGATCACATCAATGGGGAAGTTGTAGTAGTTAAGTCACTATCATACATACTACTATTGATGGTCCCTGAACAAGTGTGAGACTGGCACTTTTGTTCATATTAAGGCGTGTTTTTTGTTTTGTTTTGTATTTCTTTGTTTGGTTCTTTCCATGGCTTCCTAAGGAGGTGTTAACCTTGTTATTTTTTCCTTCATTGTGAGAATGGAGATTTTTTTATTCCTACTAAAGACACTATTTTTGTCTATACCTTTCTTTGTGTCTTTCTGTCAATCCTTAGCTTCTTTTGTTTTTTGTCCTTGTTTTGGTCTCTATTTTCTTTTACATTGTTTTTCCTTCTTTGGATTTTTTTTGATTTGGTGAATTAAAATTAATCATGGATATTTTTTTAATCATTAGAATGGAGATCTCTCAATTCTTATGAAAATTATATATGTAATTCCTTAACAATCATTAAAGGCATATCGCTTAATGTAATCATTCTATTTTTCCATTCTCTGTCTTTCTCCGTATATGTATCGGCATCATTGTACATTGATTTGAGTGTGTGAGTGAACCTCAACCAATTTTTTGGATCTGTGCTTCTTTGTGAACAAATTGAAATGGTATGTTTGTGTTTTCTGTAACCTTATGTTTCTTTAGGTCTATCTAACAATATTTCTCAAACCAACTTCACATCTACATAGATTTTTTTCTTTCAAAATCATTGACAATTTCCTCCAATTTTTTTCGTTTTTCTTTTCCGCTATTGACCATCCAACTACATTCAATTTATTCGAATTCTTTGTCAAATAGTTCAGTTTGTGTTTTTAATCACACAATATTTTCTTCTTTAGTAGATTTAAGCAAAAATATAATTTTTGACACAAATGAAAAGGCTTGCACACGAAACTCTTCATTGCCTCATTGTCTTCACCAACAACAAATTCATACATCATGAACTCATGGCTGTAGAAACTTTGTAAAATATCAAACACCTCACCAAGCATTATTTATTTATTGTAAGTCTTTGTCCTTGTTTCAATTACCAAAGGGGATTGCCTTCTTGCATAAGCGAAAAAAGGAAATCGTCTGGCGGCCATTAGTTGATTACCCTTTTCCTTTCACTAGAATGGGGAATCACTTGGTGGTCGTTAGGGGATTTCCCTCTCAATAAAATAAACATGGAATTGCTTAATGGCCGCCAGGCGATTAAAATTTCATCCCTATGCGGAATGGGAAATCGTTTGGTGATTGTTAAAGGATTTCCCTTTCATTGTAAAATAGGCTTGGAATAACTTGGCGATTGCCAAGCAATTTCCCATACCATCAGAGAAAAAAGATAATCACATGGTGGATTCTAGGGGATGTTCCTCTATCTTAAAAGAAGAAGAAAAATCTCTTAGTGGTTGTTAGGCGATTTTTTGCAAAAGCAAAATAATGTGATATTGCCTAGTGGCCATTAGGCAATTTTTCACAAAAGCAAAACAATGCGATATCTTCTTGCACAAAAAAATAATGCAATATTGTTTGGCAGCCATTAGGTGATTTTTCGAAAAAAACAAAACAACACAATATCGCCTAGTGGCCGCCAAACGATTTTTCGCAAAAACAAAACAACATGATATCACTTGGCAACTGCTAGGTGATTTCATGTTTAAAAAAATCACGATATTGCCTGGTGGCTATTAGGTGATTTCTCACAAAAACAAAACAACACGATATCGCATAATGATTGTTAGGTGATTTCCTGTAAAAACAAAACAATGTGATATCACCTAGTAGCTGCTAAGCAATTTCAAGTAGAAAAAAAAAACGCGATATTGTTTAGCGGCCACTAAACAATTTCTTGTGGTGGGAAAAAATCTTGGGTCTCAAGTCCACCATTCAGATGCAATAATCGACATTTGGGAGATGTTGAAAAAAAAATTCAACGTGGGCAATTAGGTTGGTGGAAACTTTCTAGAAAACATGTAAATGAAATCAAGATGTGAATTATTGTCTATAACAAATTTGACACTAAAGTCCCAATATTCATCATTTCGGAGGACTCGGATAGGCCAAATTGCATTCTTCCATGTCGTCCTAGGAAGTGGGAGGACATTCAAAACTTTCAATTTTTGATCATCAGTGGCTAACACATGATTGTTGCTGCAAAGGTTAATCATCTTTGTGTTATATTATAACATTTTTTTTTTGCAATATTCGTTCCATTGTTGATAGTGTTTAGGAACTAGTGGAAGACCCCAACACTATACAAGATGTCTTGGACAAGTTCAATACATTCGAAATTGTCATTGTGTGGGAGTTGGATTTTGTAAAGATTGTTAGGATGTCAAAAAATTTGAACAATAAGGATTACAACTTGTCGACAAAACCGTTGTACTGCGAGAGCCTATCACATGTGTGTCAAATCTGGATTTCATATGATAAACCTAACCCAAATTTGGATGCCACCATGCATCATAGCGAAAAATATAAAGTAAATTATCTTTCTCCATTTCAAGAAATAATTTCAGTGTTGGAGATTTATCTATGATCATTATTGATGGTTCTTTTTTTGTTATTGTATAGCAATTTGAGGAGACGTTGAAGCTTGTGTTCAACGTTAAATCTACCAAAGAATACATGAGTATTTTCCTTCTTTTGGACCCGATTTTCCACATGTGGGAGATGGTTCTTGTTGAATGGGAGAATTGCAACATTTTGGACAAGACTAGAGATGTGCCAACTCATCTTCCAACACCAATTGAAAAATCAATTTTTGGTTACTTTCGAATTTGCGATAAAAGAAATTGGAGAAGTTGGTTTGAGGTCTTCTTGCAAAGATAATCACTATCCGTGATCGACCATTGAAGGGCAAAGGACGACCTAACTTGAAGTCAATGTACAAGTGTACCAAACAATTGAAGAGAAAGGTAGTCATCCGAAATGAAATTATGATCCATTTTGGTTTTCCAAAACCAACTACCAATATTCAAAAACCATATTTTGATGACGTGTGGACTAAGAAGAAGCTAAAGCACAAGTTTGACAAAATTCTCTTCTCAATTTTGGACTATGAACTAAATGACGAATTTTATACAAAAAAAATGAGATTGAACCCCTTCAACGAAACATTGCCTATAGGTTTCAAAACTGCATTGAAAAGGTGGATAGAAAGCATTGCTCTAGAAGGAATTACAACAGAGTCCATTCTTTTGGACACCCATTATATGTATGACAAGGTCAATGACATGGCAAACTTTTAGTTGTTATTGACAAAACAAACTCAACTTCCTTTTTGTAGGATGACGACACAAGCACTTTCATTATTGTCTCCATGACACACATAATAAAAGAGGTTCATGTAGTGTGAAAAGGCTTGGAATGGGAGTCATTTCTGAACACTCTACTCAATGTACAGGTCATTCCAAAGGTTGTCGTTTGCTTATGTGACGGGGAGTTTTTGGGTTTCTTTTCACCATCTCCATGAAGTCAACATTTATTATGAAGATGAGGTTCAAGTTTAGATAATACATGGTAGGAGTAGGAGAGGTTCTAGTCTCTCTCCCAAGCTTTATGAAGGAACATGCACTTTATTATGTCTTTTTTTTTTTTGGAAAGGTCGGGAAGTCGGTGCAAGCTGATATTTTGGGAAGCAAGAAACTCCCATTGCTCATTGAAAACATAGTGTCCATTTTTTTTGAAGATCGGTGATTTTATAGAAATGAAATCTGCCCAGAGGCCTTTGTAAAAATTTTGGAGCCCATTTTATGTAGCGGCATGGTTTGCCTTAACATCTTCAAAGAGGCGTCGTGACATATGTTTACCTGGTATGTTTATTTATTTGTTTGAATTTCTATTCATTATGAATTCTATTTATTTCAAATTGGTAAAATCATCTTTTGTTCAAAATGCAAGAAAACAAATGTAAAGTTTTGGAGATTATCCCTTATGATCTTAACAAAAATCATTGTGAGATCATCGCTTCTGTGTTTTCGGATGTTTTTGAGTGTGGCTATGAGAAATGTTGCAATTGGTGGGGATAAGCAAGTCCTTTGCATCACAGAAGGCGTGCAAACTATTGACGTCAATGTTAGTGATAAGGAAGGCTCTAGAGGGAGCAAAGGGGAAGACAATTCACAGGCCTTGAATGTGAGTGAAATTCATGCTCTTACACCACTAGTTGATAATGGCAGGCCATGTTATGTCCGAAGGGAAAAAAGATGTACAAGGCCATCCATAGTTAGGAGCAAGGCTCCAGAAAAGAAGGCGGAAAAAAACAATTCCTTATCAAAGACTCAGGACATTGAAGCTGAGCCAAGCGATGTGAATTTGCAAGTTGATGAAGACTTGTTGGCATCTTTGAACTCTTCGTGTGCTTGGACTTCAATTACATCATCCATCAATGTTGTTTTAAAGGCCAAAGGTGATGGGCAAGAAAAAGAACATATTGGTGAAGCATTGTGAAATATCAAACCTTTGGATACCTTGAGCCCAATGTAAAATAAATGATAATTATTGTAATTTTTACACATAAGGAAATACATGCTAGTTATGTTATGTTGTTATATTATTTGATGTACATATTTGTATGGCAAAAATTCAAAATGATGTTGATGCATTCATGTATTTTTTTCTTGATCCAAACATGTAATAATGATTAGAATTCTTTTTCTTTCATGGAGAATGGTGAATTTTAGAAATAAATTCGTTATTCTTTATGCTTGTGAATGATAGTTTTAATAACAAATTTCTAGAATTTCAAGTCCTAGAGTTTGTTTTATTTTAGGCTCCCAACCTCCATTTAAGTTATTAGCACCCTAGGAGTTTTTATGCTATTATAGCCTAGCGATTGCCAAGCATTCATTTCGCTTGTTGTATGCTTGGTGGCCACCAAGCTTTTGTTGCTCTTTCACAGCCTGTGTGGATTTTTACTTTCGTTCACCTGACAATCGAAAGGATTTCAATTCTCTTTTCATATGCTTAGCGACTGCTAGGTGTCAATGATTGTTTTCCTCCCTTCTCATAGCCAACATTCAATTTTCTAATTGTCATTTAAGGTTTTGTAAAAATCTCCCAATTGGATCTACATTTTATTTATTATCCTTGAATTTTTTTATTTACGATTAACTATCCTTTTTTTGCATTTAGATGATCAAATTGATCCTTGTCAAATCATTGAATGCGAAATGAACAAACAAGTTCATGATGAGTCATTTGTTATTGAAGTATGTTGCTCTAAAGGGTGCTTGCGATATTTCTATTGGGTTTTCAGTTGGTGTCGATTCTATTTATGGAAGCCAAAATGATTGTGGGCAACTTACGAGCCTAGATTTTGGCTCATTCGGTTTGTCATTGTTCGTTGAAAAAGTCGATGATTAGGTGAATAGTTATTTCATAATTACACTAGAAGAAAAACATGTATTTTCGACTGCTCTTTGCGACTAAATTTTAGTCGCAAGAGACATTTTGCAACTAAAATCCTTTTAGTCGCCTAAGACAAGTCGCATGTGAAAACTAGTCG